>VAPB011032977.1_pt1 | contig 21379 bp, 16 predicted proteins | sample 3395101 | NCBI WGS metagenome assembly VAPB01 (sample SAMN08290433, study PRJNA428436) | hydrothermal vent metagenome | isolation source: Deep-sea hydrothermal vent chimney | place: Indian Ocean: Southwest Indian Ridge | reverse complement strand
GGCTGCCGAATGATGCGAAAGCGTCGCGGAATCCATCCCAATCCTCTACATCCAGCAGGCTTATCATTGCGTGGAGTTCATCACCTGTTTCCAGGGTAGACCACCTCAGTGCGATCGGAGGAGATCCTTCGAGCCATCCTGCTACATCGTCAGGCCGGACCCGGCCATCACCCGCCACTTCCCTCTCGCTGTCGAGGCGCGAGAGGACCTGCTCGGCATTCAACATATCGAGCAGAACGTCGTTGATGATCGGGCCGTGCAGGGTGGATCGGACCTCCACCACCTCCGGTTTACCCCACCTTATCTCAAGGATCTCCTGCCTGACTGAAAAGGGGTAGGTTTCCCCCCTGAACCAGTAACGACCGGGATCTCCCTCGACCGGACGTTCAATATAGAGATCCTGGTTATCGGTCATCGAATTGGTGAGAGCCCAGGCGAATGTGGAGGACCTGCCGTTCATGATCAGGGGCAGTCCCGGTATGCCGACCCCTACCAGGTGGCGATCCCCCACATGAAGTCCGGTGGATAGAAACATCGAGGGAAGCTGGATCGCCAGGTGCGGGTCGTTGGCCAGCAGAGGTTTTCCCGTCTCCGTATGCTCCCCGCTGACAGCCCATGAATTGCTGCCGCCGCTGTCACCGAAACCGAGCAGATCCCGGAAGAGTCCGATCCCTCCGGCCAGCCGGGACCACTCCTCTGCGGTGATCCCTGCAGAGTACCCGTCGCCGAAACAGGAATCCGCCCGGGTGTAATTCTGATTTTCTGAATAACCGGGTTCCGAGCTTTCGATTATGTATGGTCCCTCAACCGAATCGGGCAGAAGCAGGGCAACATCTGCGGCGTCGAAACCCGCCTCAAGGGAAGCCACCACCGCTTCCTGGGCCCAGTTGGAGGAAAGTGAGAGACTCAGCAATACAGTTATCAGTGCAGAAGATTCGATCGTCCATCTTTCGGGAGACCAGCCGAGTAGAAAGAGTTCGGGGGGTGGTTGATACTCATCTGAATCGAGGTATTCGTTTACCCCGTCAACGTAGTGCTGGATGAGGCGCCTGCTTTTCTCTGGAAGACGCGCCACCTGATCTGAGGCCGCCTTCACAAGATCGAGCGTCCTCAACACCCTGTCGGCCGCAAGAGCAGGAGGTCCAATCAGCTCCGCAAGGCGGCCCTGGCCAGCCAGGCGGGCCACCTCCATCTGCCATAGACGGTCGCGGGCATGAAACCATCCCTGCGCCCGGAGCAGATCCTCCCAGCTCTCACCCTGCAGATGAGCTGTGCCAGAGTCGTCCCAGACTACGGTAACTTCAGATTGAAGTCCGTTCAGCTGAGCCGCGGGAGGGAACTCCCTGTATCTGATGTTATCGGCCACCCACAGCAGGATACCGACAGTCATCAGACCCACCGTTCCCAGGAAGTAGACAAAACTACCCGTCCGGCGTGCGGTCCTGGCAGAACTATCCGATGGTCCAGCCGACTTTCCCCGTTCCATGTTTGATTGTCGACCGGGTAAATAGTTCATAAGTTCCAATCGTTTCTCATTCTGCGAGTGATCCTGATCATGGTCTTTCGACATTATCTGCAAATGGAATGATAGATACGCATGTTTGATTTCTCTCGATTTTCTATAACCCGGCTCCTTATGGTTCTGCTGATCGCATCCGCGACTATCATCGGAGAAGCCGCACTGACTCTGCCGACCGAAAATACAGTTTACGCACAGACAGGCGCTCCTGGCAGTCCCACCGGTATTTCGGTCAGACCGGCAAACCGCGGTTACTCAGACCGCTGGCCGCTGATGTTCACCTGGACACGCAATAAGGTGAACTGGTGGAACCTTTCATGGCGATCGATAGAACTGCCCAGCAGTACTCTCTATTTCTACCAGGAAGCCGAACCGGTGGCCCGCCTGGCACGGACCCTGGTGACGGAAAGTGACAGCACCCTCGAGGCCACCTTTGACTATAACCTGCGAACCTATACAAAATCGAAAACAATACCGAAGATCATCTATACATCTCATCACACTTTCGAACAGACCAATACTATAGCCGAATTCGTGCCTGAGGGTGTGGCCGGTTTCACCGAGTTCACGAAAGGGAGGGTCGTATTCCCCTATATGGGCAGCAATTCCGATTTCCTCCACGTGCTCGTTCACGAGAACACGCATATCCACATGATCCACAAGCTCAAACACGTATTCAAAGCCAACGGCATTCATAACATTTCAAAACTGCTTCCGACGGTCTGGTTCGCCGAGGGACTGGCCGAATACGAATCGATCGGAAGGGACGCTGAAACGGGCCGTCACAGGATGGATCCCGAGACAGATATGTACATGAGGGATGCAATCATCAACGATCGACTCCCCACGATAAGAGCTATGAGACTCTACCCCGACTGGGAGCGGGTCTACAAATTCGGTCACGCCCTGGTTCAGTATCTGGGTGCACAGTATGGAGAGGACCGGATACACGATCTGCTTTCGAACTGGCACCACATTTTCCCCAATCGTAATTCTTTTAACTGGCTGCGCCGCCGACCTCTCGATTCCTTCGATCCGCTCAATCCTGGAGTGGAATATAACGATCCGCCATTCATCTGGTTTGGAGAGAGTGAAGTCCCGGTTACCGTCAGTAACGGCCGCTGGATGGCGCAATCTGCCACAGGTCTGGTCGACTCTCTGGAAGGAAGTGCAGTCGGCGATTTTGTCTCTCTTTCCGAGAACATCCAGCTGGATGACCAGTGGTATCGCATCATATACACCAGTGGCGGCAATCCGGCCTTCTACCACCCTGACCGCGGCCGGATACTGAGCTGGGAAGGCAGGAGTGCAGCATCAATCATCCGCAGGGAGAAGGAAGCATTCGAAAAGACGGCATACAACCTGATGAGCTTCGAGAAACTGGTGGAGTGGTGGTTCGACGTAGAGCTGGAACAGCTGACCGAGCAGTGGCATGAGACGGCCAGAGCCTACTACGAACCGTGGCTCGCCGATCGTGCCAGCGTCAAGGATCTTGTAACCGTCAGCCAGGGGGCGCCCGAATTGTGGCCGACAGTTTCGAGGGATGGCAAACTGGTCTTCTACAAGGCCCTCCTGGATGATTATGTCTTCACGGTACTGGTCATGGACCTGGAAACGGGCAATACGATTGAGCTGGCCAGTGAAAATACGCCGGAAACCGAAAGCATTCACATTCTCATCGAGGGTGGGGATTTATGGTCTGTCGGTGATGGCAGGTACAGGGCGGTTTATACGGCACAGTACCGTGATCGCGATATCATCTACGTTCAGGACCTGGTCAGAAGAGAAGATGGATCGCTCGAACTGATCGGATCGAGGAGAACCGGATTCGATCCCATTACATCGGATCTGACTGCGATTTCCGGAGTGCGCTTCACTTCAGACCGCGACAGGGTAGTATTCTCTGGACTGGGCCTGAACGGTCTGCAGGATATCTACCTGGCCGATCTGACAGAAGGCCGTATTGAACGGAGGTTGACTGAGGATCTGGCAAGTGACCGGATGCCGGTGATGTGGAATAACCAAATCGTATTCGCTTCCGACAGATCGAGTCCCTCAACCACCTTTGCCTACCATCTTTTCAGCTACGATCTGGAAACCGGCCAGATCGACCAGCTGACAGACAGTGCAGGCGATGAGCTTAATCCACAACTCTCCAGCGACGGGAGCCGACTCTTTTTCCAGTCGAACGCTACAGGTGTATCCAACATATACGAATGGATGGAGGATGAAGATCCGATCCAGCTCACTGATGTAACCACCGGTGTTTTCGCTCCCTCTGTTGTAGGACCCGACACCATTCTGGTCTCCGGTTTTTATGACGGCGAGTACAGGCTCCGTCTGATCCCGATCACCCAGGTGACAGACCACAGCGGTGCAACACCCGATCCGGAGCAGATGATCGGGGACGATTATGCTGCAGAAAAGACTCTTACCTGCATGAGAGTGCCGTGGGATGCCGAATCCATTTCGGCTGCCGACCAGCTGGCCTCGATACCGGTGGAGAGCGTTCCTTACCGGCCTGTGTTCAGCCTCGATGATTTCTATGCTTCCAGCGAGTTCGGAGGAGCACGCAGCTATAATACTTCTGTATTCGGTTCCGAGATCCGTTTCAGCGATATCCTGGGCAACCACAGGATTGGTGCCGCCGTCTGGAATGGACCGCGACGGGGTCTCGACGACCTTTCCTGGGTGTTAACCTACTGGAACCAGCACAACAGGATGAAACTCGGCGCGTCGGTTTTTAAAACGAGCGGGATCTACTTCAACCTGGCCAGACAGGATTTCTACATCCGGGAGCGGGCAGGTTTCAATTCCCAGTTCAATTTCCCGTTCAATCAGTTCAGTGACGTCGATCTCTTTCTGGGTATCGCTTCCGAACGAAGAAGGCTCGGTACGATAGACGGCAGCATCAAATTCAGGCAGCTGGAAATCGGCATCGGGTACACCCGTGACGTGGCCTCATGGGGACCGGCCGGACCGCATCGGGGATGGGTCTTCTCTGCTTTCTTCGATCAGATATTCGACGTCTCAGACAGATTCTCGACCTTCACCAGATACCTGGTGGCCGACATACGGGGCTACTTCCCACTGCATCGCTATGTTGTGGCCGCGGGCAGAGCCGCCTGGGGCAGCAGCACCGGAAAGGAACCGGAATTCTTCTTTCTCGGCGGCGGATTCTTCCTGCGCGGTTACTGGAACCTGTACAGCCTTTACGGATCTTCATACGATCTGGTCAATACGGAACTCCGCCTGCAGCCGCTGGAAATCCTTGGTGTGGAGGCACCGAAGATGTTCGAACAGAGGGGCTGGCCAATCCAGCTTGTCCTCTACGCCGAGGGTGCCCGCGCCGAGTGGAATGGCGGAAGGCTGGGCCCGCTGGGCTCGGCCGGCGTCAGCCTCCGGCTTACTCTCGCCCTTCCTTTCCTTATAGAGTACGCATGGTACAAGAAGAACTTCTGGGAAAGGGATGGTCAGCGGGATCAGGGTGTCGTTGTAACCCTGCTATTCTGACCGATCTTCAGCGCGGAATCAGGTGGAGGGGAGAACCACCTACACTATCAGATATAAAAAGTAGAGTATATAGAGACCCAGAAGGAAACCCCCCTCCCATCGCACCAGGCGTCGCCCCCGTATCATCAGCAGCAGCACCGCGGTCCCGAACCCGGCCATCATCCAGAGATCGGTCGTGACAACCGCAGGTACACTTATTACGATCGGTTTAATGAGAGAGGTCAGACCGAGAATCGCCAGCACGTTGAATATGCTCGAGCCGACCAGACTGCCCAGGATCAGGTTGGTATGGCGGCGCATGCATGCCACAATACAACTGGTGAGTTCGGGGAGGCTGGTACCGAAGGCCACCATGGTTAGACCTATTATCCGCTCTGATACCCCCATCGATTCGGCGATGACAATGGCACCCGTGACAAGGCCGGAAGCCCCACCGGTCAGCAGAACCGTACCGACGATAATCTCTACAATTGAAGGCAGTAGAGGAGGTTTCCCCTCAGGGATATTCTCACCGGGACTCTGCCAGTCATCCTCCCCCTTCCTCTCCCGATAGAGGACCGCCAGATAGACACAGAGCAGCGAGAAAAGGAGGAGTCCCTCAATTCTGCCGATGGTCCCATTCGGAATCAGCAGCAGCAGGACGGCGCCGGTTCCGATCATGAAGGGAAGCTCTCGACGCAGGAAGAGGGTGTCGGTCGCGAGGGGACGCAGGAGTGCGGATATTCCCAGAATCAGACCGATATTCAGGATGTTGGAGCCAATCACATTTCCCAGTACGACATCGTGCGCCCCCTTGAAGGCAGCAATAAGTGAGGCAGCCAGTTCGGGGCTCGAAGTTCCGAACGCCACAACCGTCAGGCCGATCACAAGCTGCCTGACTCCGAGCGACCTGGCCAGCCGGACTGCACCGTGCACCAGGAGTTCTCCTCCCAGGTAGAGAAAGAGAATGCCGCCTATGACGTAGAGAATGTTCATGTGGCCTGGATGAGGATAGTGACCTGCTACTCGTAGCGCAATGCCTCCACAGGATCGAGGCGGGAAGCTCTCCGTGCCGGGTAGACACCGAAAAAGATGCCTATCAGTGCGGAGAAGACGATTGCACCGGCTGCAACCTGCATATTCACAATGGCTGTAAAGGGATCACCAGACAGGTTTGAAATGAGAAGAGCCAGACCCTGACCCAGAAGCCAGCCGCCACCCAGACCGAGAGCTCCGCCGACCACCGAAAGGACCATTGCCTCGAGAAGGAACTGCATGAGAATGTCGGAACGACGCGCACCCACCGCTTTGCGGATGCCGACCTCTCTGGTTCTCTCCGTCACAGAGACCAGCATGATGTTCATGATTCCGATGCCCCCGACCAGCAGAGAGATACCGGCAATCCCTCCGAAAACCAGTTTCATTACCAGAATAACCGTGTTGAGTTCTTCCATCGCCTGTTCGGCGGTCTCAAATTCGAAATCCTCGCCATACCGGTGATACCGCTTTATTGTCTTTTTAACCTGTTCCACCACCACACTTGTTTCAACGCCCAGATTGGCTCGTATCTGGAGCACCTGGAGTCTCTCCCGTCCTGTTATCCGCTTCTGCAGTGTGGTGATGGGAATAATGGCCTGCTGGCTGAAGTTCTGGTCGAAGACTCTCTTATCCTCCATCAGGCCAACGACGTCGAACCTCTCTCCCCTGATCGTTACTTCTCTGCCCACCGGATTCTGGTCTCCGAAGAGGTCGGCGGCCAGTTCGCTGCCCAGCAGAACCACTTTCCGCCAGCGATTCATGTCGGTCCGGTTGATGTACCTTCCTTCGGCCACCTTCCAGTCCATTGCGGAGCTGTATTCGAGCGTGCCTCCTATAACTTTAGCAGTAGTGGAAACCTTACCGTTTTTAAAGGTAGTGTAGGAATCCATGAGGGGGATAACGCTCCGGACATCCTCCACCTCTTCGAGTATCCGGTCGACATCCTCCAGCACCAGATGGTCGTCATGAACCCTTCTGATCCAGCGACCCTCTTCGTCCCGATAGTACCTGTCCGGATTGCGGAGGAATATGAGGCTCGAACCGCCCAGCTGATCTAACTGAGAGGTCACCGCTGCCCGCAGCCCCTCCGCCAGTGCCACAATCCCCGTAACCGAGGCGACTCCAATCAGCAGTCCGAGCAGTGTCAGGAAAGATCTCATTTTGTTGCTCTGGAGCTGTGAGAGTCCTATGCGGACGGGTTCGAGCAGGTTCATGGTGACCTATCCGGGTCTGCCGGTTTCCCGATCGGTAGATTCCCTGTCGTTCTCAGAACGCTTCTCCCATTCAGCCTGGGCATCCGGATGGACCTCCTCACCCGGTTCCACTCCGTCAAGTATCTCGATCCTTGTGTTGCTCTCCAGGCCCGTAGACACTTCACGTTCCTCCCAGCCGTCACCCGTTTTGACGAATACAATCCGACGTTCGATTTCCTCTGTATACTTACCTTCTTCATCCTTTTTGAAGATCTCGGCTACACCCTCAACCGGAAGGTAGAGGATATCCTCTGCCCGCCCCAGGATCAGGTCGACATCGGCGGTCATGCCGTGACGGAGCTGGTGGAATGAGCCGACTATTTCGACCTCGGCATTGAAAGTAACAACTGCCGAACCGGAGCGGATAGAGCCGGTGGGTGCAACGTTGCGGAGGCGGCCCGGAAAGACCTCGCCGGGCAATGCGTCCACCTTGATCTCAGCTTCAACTCCAGGGTATGCCTCGCCGATATCGATTTCCGATATCTCTACTTTTACTATCAGGCGGTCGGGATCTCCAACCTTGAAGAGAATCGTGCCCTGATTGGTGGAAACAGCCGATGTCACCAGTTCACCGATTTCCACAGGTCGCTCGGTCACGATACCCTTGAAGGGCGCCACGATCTCGTAATCCTCGAAGAGGAATGAATCCCTTACCGCCTGGACCGTCCTGGCCTGAGCGCTGATCTCCCTTTCCAGTATCTGCAGCTCGAGCTTCTGCTGTGATAAACTGTTCTGGGCCAGGATAAAGAGATATTCCGCCCGTTCGATCTCATCTCTGGGAATGATACCATCGACATAGTTCAGGCGTTTCTGATCCAGCTGTCTCTGCTGTTCGGTCAACTCCATCTCGGCCCGCGTTACTGAGGCACGCTTACCTGAAAGCTGCAGGGCCTTGTTGGGATCGGGTTCGATAACGGCCAGAAGAGCCCCTGCCCCGATGCTGTCACCCACATCTGAGTAGAGCCGGGTGATCCTGCCGGACACCTGCGACTTGACCTCGACGAGCCGGTCCATCTCGATCGTTCCGCTTTCGGTCAGCCGCCGGACGATCTCTCCTCTCTTAACCTCGATCGGTTCGATTACCGTCTCGACGGAATTGCCGCTTCTGAGCATGTTCCAGACGATGACCACGGCAAGCAGTGCCATGATCACAATTATCCAGAGTTTCCGCTTACCTTTGCGCTTCTTTGGCATATATGAACCTCAGAGAGTCCTTAAGTACACCGTTTCTCAATTACACCGGCATTCAGGCGCCGATGCATCACCGTAATTACGTAGCGGCGCACCAAGTCAGTGTTGGTCATGTACAGATGATACGGCAATGAGACCTATTGGTTACTTTCGAGTAGGCCGCAGACCTCTTTGAGATCGGATATCACGGTACAATCGAGCGATCCATATCCACCCAGCGGATCGTAAAGTACACCAGTTGCACCGGCCCTGCGGGCTCCGATCACATCGACACTATAATAGTCTCCTATATGTATAAGTTCAGCCGCTTTTCGATCCAGCTTATTCAGAGTGTATTCGAATATCCCCGGATCGGGCTTGCTGATCCCCAGCTCACCGGAATCTACCAGCAGATCGAAATAGTCACTCCAGCCCAGGTAGTCGATCATGGCGGGCAGCCTGCCGTCGTTGTTTGAAACGCACGCCACCTGCATCTCGCTGGCCGAAAGTACCGAAAGGACCTCATTGGCGCCGGGAGCAGGTTCGGTCCAGAGACCCACACTCTCGGAGTGTTCGCGCCACACGGCAAGGAGCAGGTTTTCTATTTCTCCAGCCGGAGCACCCAGTTCCGAGAAAAATTTCGCATAGTATCTCTTCCACAGTTCGTCACTGACTCCTTCTGCCAGGACCAGCTCATCGAACCACCGTCGAAGCTTCATCTCGATCATTTCCAGACCGCAGCGATCTGTTTCGATTCCGGCTTCCCCGGCTATTTTCACCATCGAGTCGTATCGGGGAAACGCCAGAGTGTGGCCCAGATCGAAAGAGACTGCCTTGATGCTCATCCCAATAATTCCCTGCATTTAATCATGAATTCAGATCGTACCGTGCCGGAATGTACCCCACACTTCAAGGGTCTCCCAACGGCAATCTTCATACGGATAACCGAAAAGATCAGGCACCCCTTGCTCCCGCGCCCGCCGGTGTCCACTATGAAGGTATGGGACAGTTACGGAAAAATGATGATCAGAACGATTGGATGATCGAAACAACCGGCCTGGTTGCCGCGGCAGAGAGGGCTGCCGTCGAATGCGGCAGTTTTCTTCTCGAATCCTTCAGACAGCCTAAAGGCGGTTATGAGGAGAAGGGCCCGGGAGATCTTGTCTCTGAGATCGACAGGGTGTCACAGCGGATGGCTCAGCAGATTCTGCTGGAATATACACCCGGTGCCCGGTTTCTCTGCGAGGAGGATACAATGGAGGAAGCAGGCGATCCCTCTTCAGATGAACTCACATGGATAGTAGATCCTCTGGATGGCACGGCCAATTTCCTGCACCGCCTCCCCCTCTTCGCAGTTTCAATTGCTGCCGCCAGAGGACGCACTCTGCTGGCTGCAGCTATCTGCTCCCCTTTCACAGAAGAGGTATTTACAGCCGCTCCAGGCCATGGAGCTGTTCTGAATGGCGAGCAGATCCAGGTATCGGAAGAGGATGATCTGGGTAGAAGCCTGCTGGCGACAGGTTGGCCCTTTCGACAGAAAGAGATCCTCGAGGCCTACCTCGAAGTATTTACGCGGATCTTCTGGGCCACCCAGGGCATCCGCCGCATGGGTGCGGCAGCAATCGATCTGGCCTATACGGCTGCCGGACGCCTGGAGGGTTTCTGGGAATACGGTCTGAAGAAATGGGATGTGGCTGCCGGCGCACTGATACTCAGCGAAGCGGGTGGTATGGTCAGTGACTTTGCGGGGAGTGATGGTTGGTGGGAATCGGGTGATATAGTAGCCAGCAACGGCCTTATCCATTCGGCTCTACTGGAGACAGCATCCACACCGAATGGAATAGCCGATCTGCAACCGGGGCGCTAACCGTCGGATTTTTCCTCCCCCTCTGCCGCCGGACCCTCTTCCTCACCTTCGGTCAGACCCTTTTTGAACTCCTTGATTCCCTGCCCCATCCCTCGTGCCAGTTCGGGGATCTTCTTCGCCCCGAAGATAAACACGAGTATAAGGGCCATGATCAGGATCTCCGGTAAACCTATACGCCCAAACACGTGTTCTCCTTCCGTAGGGACCTTTGTGGCCACTTAGCGCAGAGTACGCAAGCAAAGCAAGCATGTCAACGGCAGGAAAGCAGTCGAATTTCTTTACTTTAATCGATTCCTTATCTAGATTGAGTCGGTCCAGTGTGCGAAGTCAGAAGTCCGTTGCATATCCGAGAACTTCGCTGCACCGCTCCGGCCGGGCGCGGCGACGAGGCGCAACGCCTGCAGGTGCGAATACAGCGAAGGATGAATTACAACGGAATTATGACTCAGGACACTTTAACCGTGTTTAAGAAACTGAGAATCGAAGAAAACGATGCCGGCCAGCGCGTTGATTCCTTCCTGAGGAAGCTCCTCCCGGATGCGCCGCACAGTCTGATCCAGAAACTTATTCGGACTGGCCGCATTCTGATCGACGGACGACCGGCACGTGCCGCTGACCGGACTCGGGTCGGAATGGTGATAGAGCTGCGTGACAGCCGCGCCTCATCGACAGTTCGGTCTTTCAGAGAGCAGGAGAAAGATATGTTAGATCTGATCCGGCCCGTATCCGACGAGCTGGAGATCCTCTATGAGGATGAACACATTCTGGCGATCAACAAGCCGGCCGGTCTCCCCTCACACGGAGGCAGCGGTGCAAAGGGAGATTCCGCCCTTTCACGTGCCTGGACCCATCTGGGAACCATTGGCAGAGGACATACTTTCCGTCCCGCCCTTCCCCACAGGCTCGATATCGGGACTTCGGGTGTTCTGCTGGTCGTCAAGACCGCCGATGCCCTGCGCAACCTGACTGCCCAGTTCCGGAACCGTCAAGTGGCCAAACATTACCTCTCCCTGGTCTCGGGTGTGATAATGGCGAAATCGGGTATCATCAGGCATCCGCTCAGGCGTGTGGAGACACAGGCCGGAGATATGCCGAAGGTAGTCGTTGCCAAACGGCGCGGCCAGAGTGCCGAGAGCGAGTACGAGGTCAAGGAGACCTACGAGATAGCCTCACTGCTGGAGATAATCCTGCACACCGGCCGCACTCATCAGATACGCGCCCACTTCTCGGCGATCGGCCATCCCCTGGTAGGCGACGACCGCTACGGCTTCGGCAACGTCAACAAGGCGTTCAAGGACAAGTTCAACCTGGAACATCCATTCCTGCATGCAGAACGACTTGTGATTCAGCATCCGGCAAAGAAGAAAAAAACCCTGGAGTTCGAGGCGGCCCTGCCGCAGGTACGGGTAGATCTCCTGCAGACTCTCCGAGATGGCTGGCGCCCGCCGAGACCTCGCAAGAAGAGATAGTACATACACATCCCCGTCTGACGGAAGGAGGCCGACCTTGCCCCGTTGCATCCGCCTATCCGCAGCAGCACTGCTGGTCGTGGCATCCACGGCGGCAGCAGCACCTACCGTGGAAGCCCAGTTCCCTCTGGCTCAATCAAGCTCATTTCTGAAGTTCGACGGCTACCACGATTATGCAGCATCTCTGGCGTTCATGGATTACTATGCCAGCACCTATCCCGACATTGTGGAGAAGTTCTCGATCGGAGAATCGTATCTGGGTACCACTGTCTGGGGAGTGATCATAACGAACAGGGCTACAGGATCTCACGTTGACAAGTCGGCCTACTGGGCCGATGGCAACAGACACGCCGGCGAGGTTACCGGAGCAGAAGCCGTTCTCTACACAATCAAGTATCTGTGTGAGAACTACGGTGTGGACCCGGTGGTCACCGAGATCGTCGACAACAAGACTGCCTACCTAATCCCGAAGATGAATCCGGATGGTTCCGACCTCTATTACCACTCCGCCGAGAGCCTGCGCTCAACCGTCCGTCCCTACGACAGCGACGGTGACGGGCTGGTCGATGAGGATCCCAACGAGGATCTCGACGGGGATGGTTACTGCCGCCAGATGAGATGGCAGGATCCTGAGGGTGACTGGGTTATCGACGAATCGCAACCCAACGGCATGCGCCGCCGCACCGACAACGACAGGGGTCCCTTCTACAGCATGGGCCCCGAAGGGATAGACAACGACGGTGACGGTCGCTACAACGAGGATGGCACAGGCGGACTCGACCTGCACCGCAACTACACATTCAACTGGCGTCCCAATCCCGAAGACGATGCCACCGGCAGGGGACGGACCCAGAGAGGCGCCGGCGAATACCCGCTCTCTGAACCTGAAGTCCGCAACATCGTCGTCTACCTGCTGCAGCACCCGAATATCAACACCGTCGAAACTTACGACACCACCGTTCCAATGCTGCTGCGGCCGCCCAGCATGGGCGACGACCGGCTGATGGCTCCGAAGGACGAGTGGTGGTACCTGGAGTACGACCGGGTCGGCAGCCGGATCACCGGTTACGAGAGAACCGGTAATGTCTTCCGGGATTACGGGGGCGGCAATCCCCTCTTCGGGCACAGTCCCGATTTCGGTTATTTCGCCTACGGCTCCATCTGGTATGGCGATGAATTGTGGAATGGGGGCCGCGTCGACCTGGATGGAGACGGGACTTCAACACAGGAAGAGCGTGACCGCTGGGTAAACGGGCTGTCTGCCCCATTCAACATCCAGCCGTGGACAAAGGTCCGGCACCCGGAATTTGGTGAAGTGGAAGTCGGCGGTTCAAATCCCAAGTTCAGCCGGCAGAATCCTCCGCCATCCATGCTGGAGGCGGAACTTCTGCCCAACGTTCTGTGGGCTGTCAAGAAAATGGAATGGATGCCCCAGGTAAGGGTGAGGGGGACGCACGTCGAGAAGGTTGAAGGACTCGAGGATGTCTACAAGGTAACAGGATTCTTCAGCAACACAGGTCGCCTTCCTACAGCCCTCGAACAGGCCAAACTGATCCACATTGTCCGCGAAGATTACGCGGAGATCACCCTTCCGGAGGGGATGAGTATCGTAAACGAGGACGGCACTCCCCGCCGACCCTCCTTCGGCGGCGGCAGAGGCCGTGGCAGAGGCGGCATGGCTCCGCAGCCTCAGGGTGGCATGACCACCAACCGTGTGAACATGGGCTGGCTCGAAGGTTCCATGATGAAGGACTATGTGCCGATGAGGTTGGTTTCCTGGTACGTGAAAACAGGTGGAGCCGATGAGCGCACGATCAAAATCGCCATCGGTTCAACGCGCGGTGGAGTTCACAGCGTCGAGATTGAGCTGCCCCGATAATACCGGTATCCTGATACGAACCCCGCAGCCTCTCTCCCGGCTGCGGGGCACAGGATTGATGCAATGGATGAAAACAATTCAAGAAGGGTCCCTCTGGGCAATACAGGGCTGGAAGTCAGCAGGCTCATTCCAGCAGCATGGTCCTTCGCAGGCCGCAAGGGACCTTTCGGCGGCCGGATCCAGCCTGTTGATATTGAACGAGCCTTTCACGAGCTGGGACTCAACACCTTTTTCGTAACACCGAAAATGAAAGATGCCGCTGAAGGTGTACGGCGATTGATAAGATCGGGACACAGGGAGGATATGGTGATCATATCGGTCGTGGGGATTCCCCTGCCCCGCATGGTCGGTGCCTACTGGAGAAGGTGCACGAGGGTCCTCGAACTCGATACGATCGACATCCTGCTGATGGGCTGGGTGCAACACCGGTTCTTCCTGAGGCCATCTGTATGGGGAGCCATGCAGGAGTTGAAGGAATCGGGGCAGGTTGGAGCCCTCGGTTTCTCCATACATAACCGCAAACTTGCCGCTCGCCTGGCCAACGAACTCGATCCCGCGCCAGATGTCATGATGCTGAGATACAATGCTGCACACAGGGGAGCCGAAACCGAGATTTTCAATCGACTGCCCGAACCGAAACCGGGTGTGATGGCCTATACTGCAACACGCTGGGGTGACCTGCTGAAATCGAGGCCCGACCTGGGTTTTGAAAAGGGGATGACGGCACCGGAGTGCTACAGGTTCGCCCTGACGCACCCGGCCGTGGATGCGGCCCTCTGCGGTGCTCGTACCTTCGCCGAGCTGCAGGAGGATATAGAAGGAATCGCTGAGGGTCCGCTCTCAGAAGAGAGATATCGGGAAGCAGTCCGTTTCGGTGACGCCGTGCACAGAAAACCGACGCGCCGCGGAACCAGGTATGCGTGGAGGTAATGGACCCAATGACTGAAGAACCGACAACCGAAGTTACGAAATCCCCCTCCCTCTTCTGGGAGAGGACCGCCCGCATCGTTTCGGTGATAATGGGAATTGTCTTCGCTGCCGGGGTGGTGACAAAAGTGGCCGACTGGGAGAACACGGTGCAGGCCATGACTATCTACTCCATTCTCGACCGGGTGCCTCCCCTCCTTCCCGCCGTCGGCAGCCTGATTCTTGAAATATTTATTGCCGTTACACTGCTGGCAGGTCCTACATGGAAGAAATACGGTTTGCCTGCCTGTGCCGGTTTCTGGGCCTTTACGGGCATACTGCTGGCGGTCGAAACTCTCGCGGGCGGTTCGGGCGACTGCGGATGCCTGCCCTTCCTGCCACGCGATATCGGCTGGATCGCAGCACTGCAGAACCTCTCAACAGCGCTCTTCCTTGTTGCATTATGGAGGATTGTTCAGCCGGAGCGTTTCTCCGACAGGCTCCTGATCAGCGGGGTTCACGCATCAGATAACTGACAGAGGCGATATTCCCTTCTGAATCCAGCTCAATCGATACAGGTAGTTCGACTATCCCCAGTTTCTGCGCCTCTGGGGCAGAAATATTCACATGGATTGCCCCCAGCTCTCCGGCCAGATCGAAGGCAGGTTGAAAACCCGACCGCGGTATGAGATCGGAGCGAATAACCAGCAGCAGGATCTCCCTTAATTCCTGCCCGGCTGTTTCCGGATCATCCCTGGCAGCAACCGCCAGATCGGTTAGATGTTCCGTGCAGAAATCGCAGGATGGAGTCACAACCAGCACCGCACGGAAGCCTGCTGATTCGGCCGCCAGCGTACTCTCGGTTCCATCCTCACGTGTCACGATCAGATCGGGCAGAGAGTTACCGGGCCTCAAGACGGCATCGGCAGGAGTTTTCATATAGGAAATGAAACTGAACACCACCATGGCGGTAAAACCGATAACCGCCAGCCATTGCCAGGTCCTTTTCTTTCTCTCAACTGTATCTCCCTGCATGACACCTCCCTATCGGAATCAGGTACTGCCGACACGCTGAAGCATACAGGGAACATTGCCGGCTGCAAAACCGTTCAAGAATAAAATCATTATGCTGACACATTGTCACAATTGTGAGATAATCTTATGTTCTGTTTAACGGGACAAAGTATCGACTCCATCACGTCTCAACTCTGAGGGTATAAGCGGATGACAACGAACGTTTTATCATCCAGAAGACTTCGGTCGATAATCCTCATACTTCTTCTGGTCTTCTCTGCTGCAGCACTGACGGGCACGGCCATCGACGGTCAGCAGAGGAGGCACAGGTTCAGGATCCTCTTCTCAGCAAATACACTGGGATACATCGATCCATGCGAGTGTTCTGCAGGTCTGCTGGGTGGCCTCGACAAGAGAACAGCGGCGATCCGCCGCAACAGCGATATAGGGCGTCCGGTATTCCTGATCGATCTCGGCAATCTCTTCGAGGTGCCGCGCATCGGACCACCTACCGAACTGGGGAGGCGCCAGGCGGCTTTCCTGTCGGACGAGATGGAAAGAATGGGATATCAGCTTCTGGCGCTCGGTGCCAAGGATCTCTCCCTGCCACCCGATTATCTCGCACAATACCTGCCCGAGCTGGAAAACAAGCCGCTCCTAACCAACAGGGCGGAAAATGCCGACATCGGGGTTGAAACCATACCGGTATTAAGGCTCAAGATCGCAGGTTTGAAACTCGATTTCCTGAACGTTGTGGATCCCAACCTGGCAGGTCGAAACGGCATTCTTAAACCGTGGGAATCTTCCCTCAGATCTGCTCTTGCAGCGTCCGATTCTGGTGATGATCCTGCCGACATGCAGGTTGTGATAGTGCATGCCTCCTTCCGCACAACAGAGGAGATTCCCAACCGTTTTCCCGAGATTGACGTGCTTCTCGACGGAGAAATGCTCCTCCACCGGCAGGCTTTCCGGAAGGAGCGGACTATCAGCATGAGCGCCGCCGGCAAGGGTCAGCGACTGGCCGTTCTGGATATTACGGGATTACCGAGAGCAGAGCAGGGTGAGGGAAGCTGGGTGGTCTCCGGGTTCCAGGGCAGGCATATCCCCCTGCCTCCCGGATCTGCCTCCGATACCGATACGTGGCACCGTATGAGGGCGTTCAGGACAAAACTGATCGAGGAGGGCCTCATACCTCCACGGTAACTCCCAAACTCTTCTCTAAAGATTCCGGTTCTTTACGGATAGATCCGAAAGTAGGCCGCCTGCTCGAGGATTTGCCTTTCCTCCGGACCGATCGCCCCACCTTCATGGTGAATTCCCGGTCCCTGGCGACGCACCCATATCCTTCCGTTCAGGTCGTATCGATGTACCTGTGGTTGCAGTGGTCATGACCCTGCATCGGCCTGGTGATCATCAGTTCGGACATACACCTGCCGCGAGGGCTTTTGCACACGCGTTATCTTCTTTCGGGATTCAGGCGCTGCGGGGGATTGACAGGGCAGCAGGCCCCTCTAACTGAACCAAACCTACGCTATGGATGTAAAAGTTGATGCCCCCTGAAACCAGCTCAGGTGCCCGTGCAGATCCAGTGGGTTACTCAGGAGCCGAAATCCGCCCCGCAAGTTCCTCGATTATCGCTTGTCTCGATCGGGCAAGGGGGACGGCCGGATCAGCAGGGACCCGTTCGACACCTCCTATTCTCGCAATCTTCGCCACCAGCTCATGGGTTCCGGAATAGGTACGCGTCCTGCCCGCGCCTCTCGCCGCCAGCATGCCACTGGCCTCGAGCCGCCCCAGGTCGTTGGTGGCTGTCGCAACGGATACATCTGTGAGGCCACGATAATAGCGGTTCGATACCTCCCGTCCGAAAAAGGCATCGAACAGCGCCTCGGCGAATCGCGGCGGACCGGAGAGATCCTCCGTGGCGATGTCCTCCAGGATCGTCCAGATCTCTCGTTCGGTGGCCTGTCGGAGTGAGAGAGCGTCTACCTGGAGCCGCTGGGCACCGACATGCTTTGAGACAAACGGGGTCACTTCCGCCCCAGGGTCCCAGGTCTCGCCGAGACATGAGAACGCTTCATAGTAGTCATCACGGTGGGCGCCCCAGTATTCCTCCAGACTGGTAAACTCGGGAATGGTATAGCCGCCACGGTACATCGCCAATGAGGCCAGAACCCGCGCCGTGCGGCCGTTTCCATCAGCGAAGGGGTGAATACCTGCCAGGCGCACATGGATGATCGCCGCGAGTATCGGTGGTTCGATTCCGGTTTGATTCTCCTCAGCGAAGGCTGCGAGCTCTGCAACGAGTTCGGGAATCACATCGGGTGGAGGCGGCGTAAAAATAAGACGGCCTGCTCCGGAGTCAGCAATATGCACCTGCCCTGTCCGGAAGCGGCCGGCACCGGCAGCATAGGAGCCCGCCAATACTCTGTCGTGGATGCCGAGGATCAACTCGGTCTGCCAGGTGAATGAGGCATCATCCGCCCGTCGAAGCACAAACGACATGGCGTCCCGATAGCCCTGGACCAGCTGTGCGTCCTCCTCAGAGACCGCCGGCGGACGATCACCTGCCAGGATGCGGCGAACCTCATCGACCGTGACCGGTACACCCTCCATGGATGTTGATGCCGCAATCGTGGCCGATTCCAGTTCCCGTCGCAGGCGTCCGGCCCAGCGGCGGGGGAGAATGCTCCGTCTGTCAAGGGTGTCTTTGAGTTCCGCGATCCGGAGCAGATTGGCGCGGATATCATCAGTTATTGTCCAGCGATACAAGCCGGCACCTCCAAAGTTATTCTAATATATTCCTATGAATATATGAATATAATCACCTGAATGCAATCTCTCCTTTATCTGCCTCATTCCACTGTAGCTTACAGGGTTGGGTTGGGTTGGGTTGGGTTGGGTTGGGTTGATTGGATTTAATCCAGAAGCGGCGGGAGATTCCGGTTCTTTACGGATAGATCAGATAGGAGGCCGCTTGCTGTCGCCACGCCTCTGTCGATTCCTGCCACCGCTCCTCCAGTTTGAGCGGGCCGGTACCGGCCTCTATGCCTTCGCGCAGCCATCGCACTCCGGCCAGCCTGTCGAAATGTGCCGCCCGCCACCTGAATTCATCGGGATACAGGTTGTGGAAGACGCTCACCACGGCAACACCGGTTACGACCGCCCTGAAAGACGCGGTGTCTGTAACCTCAAGCCTGACCCCGTTGCACTGCTGACCCTTCAGCTTTACCTCCAGACTGCCTCCCGGTTTGCCGGGAGTGAAGGTAGCCGGATGGAAGATCACGCCCGGAAGATTCAATTGCTCCAGGTTTCCGGCGATCAGTTCACTGCTGGCCCATGGGGCCCCGATCAGTTCGAAGGGTGTGTCGGTGCCCCTTCCCTCCGAGATGTTCGTTCCCTCTATCAGGCATGTTCCGGGATAGACCATTGCGGTTGCCCTTGTAACCATATTGGGCGATGGAGCCACCCACGGCACTCCGCTATCCTCATACAGCATTTCCCTCCGCCAGCCAGCCATCTCCACAATGCGCAGATCCAGTTTATCCCCGCCGGATATGAATCCCTCTCCCACCATGTAAGAAGCATATTCTCCAACAGTAAGACCGTGGCGGATCGGAACCGGGAAAAGACCTACGAATGATGCAAGGTCGGGATCAAGTACCGGGCCATCAACAGCCGTTCCGCCGATCGGATTCGGCCTGTCGAGGACCACATATGGAATCCCGCGTGCGGCCGCCGCCTCCATCGTTCGCGCCATGGTGCTCGTGTACGTATAGAAGCGCGCTCCAACATCCTGAATGTCGAAGAGAAGGACCGAGATTCCCTCAAGCATTTCATCCGTGGGTCTGGTAGTGGCACCGTAGAGGCTGTAAATGGGAACACCGTTGTATGTCTCGCCGGCCGAGTAGATTCTGGCGCCCTCGGGAGCGGCACCTTCGAAACCGTGCTCGGGGCTGAAGATGGCCGCCACCGGTAAACCCGCCTCCAGCATTGCATCTACAAGGTGCGTGCCGTCTGAAAGACGACCCGTATGATTGGTAACAACCCCTACGGGGGCTGGTTCCAATCCTGTCACCTCCTGCCAGCCCTCTTTGATCAGACGATCGGCTCCTGTCAGCACAGCAGACCTCCCGGTACAGGCGACACCGGAGAAACTCAGGAAGATCAGACAAATCCAGATCGATCCTGCCATTATCGAACTCCCGGCGGTGGTGTATAGTGAAACGGTTCAGGTCTTCGTTATACTGCGCACTCAGGCATTCTCCAAGGAGGTTATATGATCGGCTCCAGGCAGGGACTTCATCCCCGATACTTCACAATCGTAATCGCGGTTCTTCTGATACTCCTGGCCTCCGCAGGATGTGCAGGCCCCGCTGCCCTCACCCTGCGCAACAGGGCTCCTGCATCAGTGGGCCTCGATCCCGACAGACTCGCACTTGTGGATGATGTGATCGAGGAGGCAATCGCCGATTCAACAATTCCCGGTGCGGTCCTTCTGGTGATCAGAAGCGGCGCCATAGTACACCGGAAGGCATATGGGTGGAGATCGCTTGAACCGACCCGTGAAAGAATGACCCTCGACACCATCTTCGACATGGCTTCGGTGACAAAACCGGTAGCCACCGCCTCCAGCGTCATGAAACTGGTTGAGGCCGGCAAGGTGCGTCTGCACGACCCTGTCGGTGTCTACCTGCCCGAGTTCGCTACCGAGGGCAAGGAGAGACTTACGGTAGCCCACCTGCTCACGCACACCTCCACTCTGGCCCCCTACGCACCGGTCGATTCTATCGAAAAGCGCTGGGGGCGCCCCACCAGGGAGGGTGTGTGGCAGTGGATAGTGGACCACCCGCCGCGCGATCAGCCCGGCAGCAGATTCCTCTACAGCGATCTCAACTATGTCACTCTGGCTCATCTTGTTCACAGGGTCTCCGGTCGGAGTCTCGACGTTTTCGTACAGGATGAGATCTTCCGGCCGCTAGGCATGGTCGATTCCGGTTTCTTCCCCCCTCCTCAATCGATGAATCGTGTCGCTCCAACAGAGCGTCTGCCCGACCGTGTCCTGAGGGGTGAAGTGCACGACCCGCTTGCCCGCCTGCAGGGTGGAGTAGGCGGCAGTGCGGGACTGTTCAGTACGGCACATGATCTGGGGATATTCGCACAGATGCTGCTCAATGGCGGAGAATACAACGGAGTGAGGGTGTTCACTCCGCTGACGATAAGGGCCATGAGCACGCCGCAGATGCTGGGCAGAGGATACGGATTTGACATCCAGAGCCCATACTCGAACGTCAGGGGTGACCTGCTCGGGCCCAATTCGTTCGGACACAGCGGTTATACAGGAACGAGTATCTGGATCGATCCCGACCAGGAACTGGCGATCATACTGCTGACCAACAGGGTTCACCCGACCGATACGACAAGTGTGGTACCCCTGCGTTCCAAGGTCAGTAACGTGGTGGCCGCTTCGATTATCGCTCCACCGAAGGGCCGACGTTGATACCTGTCCCATTCTGAGTACAAGCTCACGAATCTCTCTTGTTATCCTCGGACGGCCCCTTCGTTTCGCCTTCGATTTCCAGCGCCAGTATGTCTTGAATCCAGCTCTATGCCACCGAACAACGGTCTCCGGCTTTACGATGATGAGTGCGTCTGCCCATCTGGATCAGAACCAGCGCAGTACGACCCAGAATACACGGTCAACCGTAGTCAAACTCGGTCTGGGCTTTACAGCTTTCAGTGCAGATAGTTGTTGGCGCAAGGCCAGGTTTT
>VAPB010508736.1_pt1 | contig 21412 bp, 15 predicted proteins | sample 3395101 | NCBI WGS metagenome assembly VAPB01 (sample SAMN08290433, study PRJNA428436) | hydrothermal vent metagenome | isolation source: Deep-sea hydrothermal vent chimney | place: Indian Ocean: Southwest Indian Ridge | reverse complement strand
TCCGGATGTCATTGAGACCATTCAATTTGCTGATTCGATTGCTGTCGGAGTGGAACCCCTGGTCGCCCTGGGTTTTGATTTTGACCTGGTGGATGAGACTTATTTTTCACGCCATCTTCCCGAGATCAGGAATACGATCAGAGAAGTGCTTGACACTTTTGAACTAGATTATTTTGCATTTGGCGTGGAGGTCAATCGTTTGATCCCTGAAGCCAACCAGGAAACATTCCTTGATTTTGTTAACGCATATCGAGAAGTATATGACCTTGTTAAATTCCACAGTCCTGAAACCAGGGTTTTTACGATCTTTCAGCTTGAAAATTTAAAGGGTGCCGCCTATCTGACCGGTCGGGAGTTTGAACCCCACTGGGAAATCCTGGATCTTTTTGAAGGAAAACAAGATCTGGTGGGCTTAACGATCTATCCCTTCCTGGAATACAGCTCAGTTGATCAGATCCCGGATGATTATTATGATGAAATACCAGCATATATCGATCTGCCGATTGCTATCACAGAAATGGCCTGGATATCTGAGAACGTCAGTATCGTGCAGGGAGGCGAAGAGGACCAGGTTGCATTTCTGCTGGATCTGCTCGAAAAGACCCGGGACTGGGATCTGGAAATCATGCTTTATTCTTTTTTGTATGAACCCCTGGGAGCAGACCTTTTTGAAAGTGCCGCTCTGAAAGAATCCAGTGGTGAAGCCAAGCAGATCTATGATTACTGGTTATCACTGGTGGGATTAGAGCTGAAGTAAGTCTTACTCCTGCAATTTATAAAAGAGGGTATCGTGAATGTTAATGATAAAAAAAAATGTTAATATGATAATGGGTAGATCTCTCCACAAAATATATCGGGGAACTCGTTGAGTCGCCCCTAAAAATGTCTATTTTGGAATATTTGGAAGGGCAATCAGATAGGTCGCCCTTTCGTGTAAAATGAACTTGGGGGAAAATGACAGTGAAGAAAGATCCAAAAACTTCCAACAGAAAATCAAATCGTCTGCAAGGGTATGATTACAGTCAACCAGGAGCATATTTTATAACTATATGCACCTATCAGATGAATAATCTATTTGGCCGCATAAACGCTGGTGAAATGAAACTAAATATAATTGGAAGAATTGCCAAGATAGAATGGCAGCTAATTGATGAGCAGTTTCCGTATATCGAGCTGTATGATAATGAATTAATCATCATGCCAAATCACATCCACGTCATCATCTGGATAACTGATGTAGGGGCGACCGAAACGGTCGCCCGGAAATCTCACTCCGGACCAAAACCAGATTCCTTAAGTGCAATCGTTGGACAATATAAATCAAGAACTACAAAACTCATAAATCAAAACAGGAACACACCAGGTAAAAAAGTTTGGCAGCGGAATTATTATGACAGGATCATCCGAAACGATCAAGAACTTCAGGCAATCCGGAGGTATATAGAAAACAATCCTCTTCAATGGGAAGAGGATCGAGGAAAATCACTTGATGGACTGTTTTAACGAATAAGGGCGACCTTTCGGGGTCGCCCCTAGTATCAGGCAATTCGCTAAAGTTTCTTTTGAGTCTGGCTTCCGGCCGAAGCAGCGGCGATCTGACCGCCCATGGCACTATCCATCGGGTAAATAATTACCATGGCGCTTTCCTCTTTGGAGATATCCAGCAAAGCCTGGATTTGGCGAAGTTCCATTGATCCTTCTGCATTTGCCAGAGCGTTGGAAGCCTCTGCCAGGGAGTTGGCCACGCTGACCTCAGCCTTAGCCTGGATATTTTTGGCTTTGGCAGAGCGTTCTGCCCGGGCGATCACAGCCAATTCTTCTATCAGGGATGGGGGTGTACCAACATCCGTGATGCGGACTGCCCGGACGTTGATCCCATAATCTGAGGCTGCCCCATCGATGATGGCTTTCAGATCAGCTGCTATTCTCTCTGTTTCACTCAACAGCGGGCGCAGATCGTTGCCGCCGATCGTGCTTTTGAGCGCTTCCATGGAAGCCCATTCGGTTGTTTTCCAGTAATCCTGCACAGCAAGGGCTGCTTTTTCCGGGTTTTCAACTTCCAGCTCAATGGCTGCCGTAACATCAATGGGGATATTATCCTGGGTCAAGGTTTTGGTGGCTTTGACCTCATAAGTCTGGATGCGGATATCCAGGATGCGGGCCACGGAATAGATAAAGGGCGGGATGATGAATAAACCGGGGCCGCGGGTGCCAACGGATTGACCGAGGCGCAGCAGAACCAGGCGCTCCCATTGAGGCAGGATATAGAACATACCTGCCAGAACATTCGCGATCCACAGGATCACCAGGGTTTTTATACCGCCATAAAATAATTGTTCAACACTTGCCCCCCCCAAAGCTCCTGCAAAATTCCTCAGTGCAAACAGCAGCCAGAGAGGTATGAACACCACCAGGCGGATGAAATTCCGGATAAAAACCTGGACTGGATTTTTAATGATTGACATATTCTTCTCCTTTATAAGTGGACGGATCACAAGCTGTTGGTAGTTTATAAATAAAAATCATCGTTATGGACAGATCCGCTAATGATATTGTAATGGAGAATATTGAGATTTCGATACTCAAAACATAGACCCCGAGATGGGGAGCCAAGGATATCTATGTTCATATTCTCTGAAATGTCCATCAATATGTTGACCATACTACTATACGGAAATCTCATAAATAAGTTGCAGGATACAACAAAAGTCCTCTCCATAGTAAAGCAGAAGAGGACTTTCAAAAAGTAAAACTTGTCCTATTTTATGAACTTGATACTGAGGGAATAGTGAGTTTCTTGATCTGACAGCGCCCGGATGGTATTGGCAATGCCCTGATAGGTAATGAATATCCCAATTGCCAGCATGGGCAAAACACTGAACAGTGCCAATCCGCTCATTAAGGTCACATTGCCATAACCCTGCTCCAGGAAAATCAAGGCTGCTGGCAAAGCAACAGCCAGACATAATCCGCCGGTTAACAAAGCCAGGGTCATACTGATTTGAAAATTCAACACCTGTCGGCCGTGTTTATCGACTTGGTAGCTGCGGCTTTTCTGCCAGGACCAGATCAAGAGCGGGATCAGTACAATACAAAACATGCTGCTGAGATGCAAGGCAGCCATCCAGAAGCGTTCGTTCTCCAGGTCATTCCTTCCCAGATCAAACTCAAGCACATTGCTTAAGCTGTTGCGTGTGAAAGCGCACGGTTCCACCTCGCCGCTTTCAATGCGCTGGATGGTGGGGGCATGGTGCGGGGCGTTATTTGACAAAATTCTGCCAGCTGTTCTTGTGTGAAGCCTTTTTCTTTACGTAGTTCAGATACTTTTAATCCAAGATCAGGTTGTTTCATGACAAACTCCTTCTAACTAGATTTTTCATCATTCTATAAAATCCAGCCAGAATTACCATGTCGTGTTAACGACATTTGGGCGACATTTGGACTACGACTTGAAGGAGCTTCCGTTATGGACCTGCCCGGAAACCAAAACCGCTTATATCTGGGGCGCTTATTCCTACACCTCCATACAGCTCACCATTTTCCAGGGTCGCTTCCCAGGGCACATTCCCCTGGAATGTTTTTGGACAGGCACCCATTGAAGGACCGCATACACCGGGGCAAGCATAACCATCATAGACTGCTTCCAACTGGGCAGTACCGCTCATTGTGCAGGTTGCCAGATCATAGCTGCCAACAACAGAACTGGTGGTTGTAACCGTACATAGATTCACACTATCATAAAGAGTATAAAAGAATTCTCCGCTCACTGCTCCACCCTCACTGGGATAGGTCAACGAAGTTGATACAGATTCTGCAGCGCCGTGCATGATCGCAGGTGAAACAGTGACTGATCCCCCGCTGTCATTTTTCGGAATAGCCTCATATAGGGCATGACAGGCCTCAACGGCGTCCTCAGGACAGACGCCTGAGTATGCTTGTTCTTGAAGGCAGTTTCGGTATGTCCCGGCAGCTTTTGGCTGACAGTTTTTAATTTCTTCCACCAAACGGGGTATCACGGCTTTCTCCCAGAATTCATCCAGCCAGGCGCGATCTGAAGAACAATCCCCCGGTTCCTTTTTGTCTTCAGTTGTTGTGACTTCTTCTTCCTCTTCTGCACAGATATCCACTCCGGCAGCCTGGAGAATTGCTATTTGTCCCTGGAGCATGCGACCAACCCCCTGGTAGATAATTTCCCGGAATTTCTGCCGCACCACAGATTTAAACGTGTGTTTTAACAAAGTCTTAAAAGTTGATCCACTAAAACCTCCTGTTGCCACCATCTGGAGAGTTTCATCTCCCATCTGGCGGAGAAATCTACGGCCGAGAGGACCGATCCTATGCCAGAAATTTCTGGAGTTCCTTTTAATGTTATGCCAGATTTTGGTAAACGCCTTTCGCCGATCGCCCCGCATCTTGCGATAGAAGCTGATTAGATCATTGAGTTCTGTCCTCTTATTCTGGCAATATTGGTTTACTATATTAATTTCGCAATCCTGGCCTTTTGCTTTTAACCTCGCTACAATTAATCGGCAGTTGGCATCCAGATCGTTTCGTTCCGTTTTTTTAGCATGAATGATCCGGGCCAGTAGCGGACTGGTATCAACTTCATCAGCCGGCTTTGAATAAACTGGCGCTAACATACCTGTTGAATTTTCCTCCAGGTCCAGTTCGTTTTCAGGTAATAGAATAGCATCACTGATATAGAGGAATAAGACAGCATCGTTTAGATCTCGTTTAATAGCCGTCTCTGCTTTTGCCGGGGAAAAAGGAACCAGGCTGCTAAGGAAAATCAAGAGTAAAATAGCTGTTTTTTTCCGCATATTTGCTCCCATCAGTCTGAATTTACTTTGATACCACACTAATCACTGAGCGCCAGAGCTTCAATATACATAAGCTCATTATCTTTCAGTCCAAAGGTCAGGGCGTAGCTGTAATAAAGGACCCCATCCTCAATAAATTCCTTCTCCAGCGGGATTTCCACATAAGTATCAATCCCGGCAGCCTTAATAACATCTTCCAGGCTCATAAAGGCGCTGAATTGTTCTGGATAATAAGGCAGGGGTTCCAACGAGCCCAGATTATCAATCTCCAAGTGATCCTCAACAATCAGGTCACTATTGATAAAAGTTAAGCTCAGGCCTTGAGAATAATAATCCCAAGTCTCCAGGCGCACAGGAGCGACCTCTCCGGAGACAGTCTCTTCCTCGTAAAACAGGATCGTAAAGGCTTCCGGATAACCATAACTGAAGAGCTGTTCTTCCTGGACCGGACTGAGGGTATAGGGATCCTCAAGCTGAATGCCAGTATTCTGGACCTCCACAACCATAGGGGATTCTTTATACCCCAGCCAACCGGCATAAAGGTATATACCCAACCCGATCAGGATGATAAAGACCAAACATCCACAGCCAGCGCCAAATATCGCCCAGCCGCGTTTTTTATTCTTACTCTTTGAAGGATTTGTTGTTTCTGCCATTCATATCACTCCCTTTGTGACAAAAACCTGGTTTGAGATACAGATCATAAAACATAGAATTAATATTACATTATTTTTTTATGATTTTACAAAGGAATATTATCATCTCAATGGCACGCCGCATCTCCTTCCTTTCCAAAAATCCCCGGATGTCCTCCATGATAAAATAGCCTCATGGATCTATTTGACCACGCCATGCAAGAGGATTTGAGTAAAAAAGCCCCTCTGGCTGCCCGGATGCGGCCCCGCACCCTGGATGAGTTTGTCGGCCAGGAGGAAATAGTCGGGCAAGGAAAATTGCTTTACAGGGCGATCATCTCAGATCGATTGTTTTCTTCCCTGATCTTCTGGGGTCCCCCGGGTACCGGTAAGACTACCCTGGCAATGGTGATAGCCAATCATACTGAATCCTACTTCACCAGCCTCTCGGCAGTCATGGCTGGAAAAGCTGATTTGCGGGTGGTCATCAACCAGGCCAACGACCTGCGCAAACTCTATCAAAAACGCACTATTCTTTTTGTTGATGAGGTTCATCGCTGGAACAAAGCCCAGCAGGATGGATTGTTACCTTATGTTGAAAACGGCACCATCACCCTGATCGGAGCCACCACAGAAAATCCCTATTTTGAAGTCAATCGAGCCCTGGTATCCAGATCACGCATATTTCAAATGAAATCGCTCACAGATGATAATGTCACCACTCTGATTAAACGAGCCCTGGCTGACAATGAGCGGGGATACGGAAAATTAGATGTTGAGCTGGATGAAGATGCCCTGGCTCACCTGATCAGAGTCGCCGGGGGAGATGCCCGTAATGCCCTCAACGCCCTGGAGCTGGCAGTGGAATCCACCCTGCTCGATGAGAAAGGGATCATTCACCTCACCCTGGAAATTGCCCAGGACTCAATTCAGCGGCGGGCTGTTTTATACGATAAAGACGGCGACGCCCATTACGACACTATCAGCGCTTTCATAAAATCCATCCGTGGCTCTGATCCGGATGCTGCCCTTTACTGGCTGGCAAAAATGCTCTATGCCGGGGAGGATCCCCGATTTATTCTAAGGCGATTGATCATTTCAGCCGGGGAGGATATCGGCCTGGCTGACCCCATGGGCCTGGTAGTAGCCAATGCGGCAGCCCAGGCATTTGATTATATCGGTCTACCGGAAGGGGTTTATCCCATCGTTCAGGCGGTTTTATACCTCTCAACTGCACCAAAATCCAATTCATCCGGAGCATATTTTAAGGCCTACGATTACATCGAAAAATCTGGTCGGACGGAGGTGCCTATCCATCTTATGGATGCCAGCCGCGACGGAAAAGCTCTTGGCCACGGGGTGGATTACCAATACCCTCATTCTCATCAAGATCATTTCCTTCCCCAGCAGTACTTGCCGGATGATCTGCTGGGCACTTATTTTTATCAACCATCGTCCCAGGGATATGAGGGGGAAGTGAGTGACAGATTATCCCGCTGGCGGGAAGCCCAGCGCAAAGCCCTTGGCATTAAATCTACAGCTGATATTCCAGAACTGACCGAAAGCGAAATCCAGTCCATAAAAACCCGCCACAAAAAAGGTTTGAAATAAAATGATGTCTCCAACTCCCACCCCTCTTCCGGAATATAGATTGGCATTACTGGGTTTTGGCAATGTTGGTCAGGCACTACTTGAATTACTGCTTGAAAAACAGGCTGACCTGGTTGAGGACCCCGGGATATTCTTCCGCGTTGTTGGCATTGCCTCTGGGGTCCACGGCCAGGCTATCAACCCGCGCGGGCTACCTCTCCAACAGGTGCTGGAATCTTATCGCGAAGAAAAGAAGCTGGACAGTTTTTCAACCACAACTTACCACTCCAGCGAGGATTTTATCCAGCATTGTGGAGCTGATGTACTCTTTGAGAGCACCCCGGTAAATTATCAGACCGGTGAACCTGCCCTGGACTACTTGCGGATTGCCCTGGAAAAAGGGATGCACGCCATTACGGCCAATAAAGGACCAGTTGTTTATGGATACCAGGAATTGAAAGAATTGGCCAGAAAGAAGGGGGTTTCATTCTATTTTGAATCAGCTGTTATGGATGGAGCACCGGTTTTTTCCATCGCCCGTTGTGGACTGCCTGGTGCCCATATTAAGGAGTTTTCAGGAATTCTTAATTCAACTACCAACTTGATCCTGTCCCGCATGGAAGGTGGCCAGACCCAGGAAGAAGCCATAACTTACGCTCAATCGATAGGCATTGCGGAAACTGACCCCAGTGGGGATCTCGACGGGTGGGATGGAGCAGTAAAAGTTGCCGCTCTTGCAACCGTATTGATGGATATCCCACTCACGCCTGAGGGCGTGGATCGGAAAGGCATCCGGGATATAACACCCGATATGATCAAGGATGCCGCTGAGCTTGGAAAACGCTGGAAATTAATCTGCTCCGCCAGGGTAGATCCGGATAGTCCCAACGGCCTGGTGGCAGAAGTTAAACCAGCAGAAGTTGGGCCAGAATCTCTTTTGTATCATGTTTCGGGCACATCAGCAATTATTGAGATCCACAGCGATGTGCTGGGAAAATTATCGCTGATCGAGGATAATCCTTCGCCCCGCACTACAGCCTATGGGCTGCTGGCAGATTTTCTGAACGCGATCAGCTAAACCCCTGAAAATCCCCGTTCAATCCTCTTTTTCACCTTCATTACCCACCTGGGATTGCTGGAGTGAAATCAATGCACCCATTAACAGCCCGGTAACAATTCCACGGGCAACTCCCGCCCCCCCCCGATCGCCAAACCAATACCGATCCGGCTGGCTGGTCTATTCTGCAGAGCTGATCTTTCATCAGATATCGTTTTTATCCTTACATTCCGGATGAAATTTCACCTTCCTGAGCGTCAAGCAGGTCAATAAGAACCCGGGCAGCCCTTTCAACCAGGGTTGAGCAAGGTTCCGCACCCCCGGAGCCATATTCCTCTTCCCGCAATTTACCGCAGTTGATAGTTTCAAATCTTTCCTGGAACTTTTCCTGAAATTGGCAGACCTGATCATCCTGATCAGCTGATGTGCGGCCGTATAGCCCGCCGATGATCATCACTCCTGCTGAAAAAGCACCACAGTTGTTCAAATATGATCCGCCGATTCCTCCGGCAAATCCTGAACTCATTTGGATTTCTCTATCAGTCAGCTCCCCCAGGTAATGCCTGCCCACGGCAAGCATAATAGCCTCCGATCAATGAAAACCTTCTTTTACCAAATCCCCAGCCTTTTTAGACGGATCCACAGTTAAATTCATTCAATTCTCCCCGGTTATCCAACCTGCTTGTTAATTAATCGATTTTTTCGCAGTATACCTTGAAATCAATTTTCAATCTCAATTACTGCCCCAACTCCGACTTTAATGAACTGGTCACCAAAAGCATCTTTAAATTGGGCGATAGCCTGATCACCTGTACAATGACAGGGAGCTACGTGCTCAACACCCAAACGCTGAAGTTCCTTGACGATTCTGTTGACCTGGCTAGTGCTAGCGCTGTTTAAATGAAATCCTCCCATCACCAGGTATATTTCACCCTTAAATGTTTGTTTGGCAAACTGAACTATTTTTTCCACTCCGGGATGGGCCCATCCCGTGATCACAACTAAACCCCGGGTTGTCTCAATAACCAAAGCTTGTTCAGGAGGTGAGCCTTGAATTTCTCCCGTGCTGAAGATCCGGTCACCGATTTTCTGTCCTGGTGAAACTTCTACAATCTCTGCTTGATTTGCATACTGATTCTTAAAAGTGGAAGAAAAAGATGGCAGCATGTAAATGACCGGTTCTGCCCCTGCAGATAATAAAGCCTGAAGTCCACCGGTATGATCGTTATGCAGGTGGGAAAGGACAATGTTTTGAATTTGATCGGGTTTAATTCCCATGGCAGCCATATTATTGAGCAGGGTTGATCCAGCTGCACCCGTATCAAACAGCACATTATGATCCTGGTAGCTGACAAAGGTGGTAAAACCCCAGGCTGAACTTAACTCTTCCCTGACGGTATAATTGTCAAAGACAACGCTGATAATGACCTTTTCTTCACTCTTATCTTCCTTTGATTTATCAGAATCTGAATTATCCGGGGTCGGAGACTGATCTACAATAGTCTCTGGTGTCAGAGTAACGGGAACCTGAGTGGGATTTTCAACCACTTCTGTGATGTTTTTCAACAACCCATTATTCATTCTGGTAATAGGTTCAGAAACACAGGCAGTGATAATTATCAAGTTTAACAAGCAAATCCCCAGCACACGAAAGCAGAATTGTTTTTCATCCATAGTTCATCCCCTTAGTGTCACATATATTATACGGTCAGAATTTTCCACAGCAAAATAAATGGTTCACAAGTATTATGAGCTGACTCTGATAATGATCCGTCAGGCCACCTTACAGGGCTGTAATACTGTCAATTGACATGTAAAACTTACACCAAGTTTGAGTATAATTAGAATACTTTTCTCCAAGAACTGAAGAATTGATAATTCCAAAATAAATACCTATGAGAATTACAAACACCCTTGATCGGCTGCGGGGCGGGCGATTGCAGATACTCCTCCCCCAAATAAGGACTTTTTTCTCCAGCGGAACTTCCATTCTGGTGGTTAACCTTTTGATCGTGGGTGGATTTACTGGATATTTTTTCCTGAATGGCTCTCCAAAGCCTGAAGCGGTCTTCGCAGCCATCCCGGAGGAGGAAGAATCTCCCACAGCGACAATAACCGTTGATCCGCTTCTTCCCGGCCCCACCTACACGCCTTTTCAACCATCTCCGCTGACAGCAACACCATCACCGTCACCAACCCCATCACCGAGTCCAACATCATCGCCTAGTCCAACTCCAACGGTCACACCAACGCTCCCGACCCAGGCACTAATCAAAGGTATCAAGGGATACCCCCAATCGATGCCCCTCAGCTGCGAATCCCGGTCAGCCGTAGATTGGGCTAGATATTTTGGAAAATCCATTAATGAATACAAATTCTTTAATGGTTTGCCCGTACATAGTAACCCTGATAAAGGTTTTGTCGGAAGCGTATACGGCAGTTGGGGCCAAATACCACCCAATCCATATGGGGTTCACTCTAATCCAATTGCCCAGCGTTTAAGGGAATTTGGACTTAATGCCAAGGCTGTTCGCCACCTGACCTGGGAAGAACTTAAGACTGAACTAGCAGAAGGCAAACCAGTGATCGTCTGGGTAATCGGGCACGTTGCCCGGGGAACTCCGATCCCCTACACCGCGGCCGGGGGAGCAGTCACCACTGTTGCCAGATTTGAGCATACCGTTATAGCCATTGGCTATACAGAAAATAAAGTCACCGTGCTGGATGGTGCCCGGGTATATACCCGGCACAAGGGGGAGTTCATGAAATCCTGGGGTGTGCTTGAAAACCAGGCTGTGGTCTGGATCGATTGAAGGACCTTCTAGTTCTACCTTGATCCCTCAAAGTCCAATATTATCGCTTTCAGATCGATATTTTCCTTGCCCCCATAACCGGTTAAGCTGCCATCTGAGCCAATTACCCTGTGGCAGGGAACAACTAACGGGACATGATTGCTTTTTTCAGCCTGCCCAACTGCCCGGCTGGCCTTGGGTTTGCCGATGGCTACGGCCACCTCCCCATAGGAGCGAGTTTCTCCATATGGGATGGCGCAGGTCTCCTGCAAAACAGCCCGCTGAAAATCAGTATAGATCCCCCAATCAATCGGCAATGAAAAATTTTGGATCTCTTTATTTAAGTAAGCTTGGATTTGCTCTACCACAGTCCTTGTTTCAGGGACAGAAAAGGTGTACTCCCCTTCCCCAAATTGAGAGTTCAATCGTAAAAAGGCATCTTTGTTTTCCTGGAACATTTCCAACCTGAGCAGGCCATTGTCATTTACTGCAACGCCAATATTGCCTAATAAGTCTGTCTTAAAAACATTTAAGAAAATCACACTATCCACCGGATGCCTTCCTCATCAATACCTGTCAATTATCGGCCAGTATACCATCTCTTCATCTCCCTGATACGTAGTTGAAGCGTAGGGAAAGCATCAGGTTATCGTCAAGCAAAGCAATTCTCCTAATGCTACACTACTAATAGAAAGGGAAATTCTCTTCTTCTCCTCCTTAGAGAGAGTCGGGTAATGGCGCACCCGACTCTCCGTGTTTAAAATTACCCAAAGGCCTTTCAAAAACCCATTATTGATAAAATTTTAAGGAAAGAATCGTCATTTTAGTCCAGTATGATCATTCAATTTAAGCAATCAGGCTTATAATAGGGTTAGCATTTCAGCAACCAATTTTACAAGTACAGCCTATGTCTTTTGCACATCTCCACGTTCATACAGAATACTCGATCCTGGACGGATTCAGTAATATCAAATCCCTGGTAAAAAGGGCCAAGGAATTGGATATGCCTGCCCTGGCAATTACTGACCACGGCACTATGTTCGGCGTGGTTGATTTTTATTATGCAGCTAAAGAAGTAGGCATAAACCCCATAATCGGCGTGGAAGGTTATCTGGCTGCTCGGGGCATGAAAGACCGCGATCCCCAATTTGATAAACGTTCTTCTCATTTACTGCTGCTGGCAGAAAATCAGACAGGTTACAAAAACCTGCTCAAAATTACTTCCGCAGCCCAACTTGAGGGGTTTTATTATTTCCCCCGGGTTGACCATGAGTTTTTAGCAACCCATTCCGAGGGACTTATTGCTACGTCTGGCTGTATGGCGGCTGAGATACCCCGGGCTCTCAATCAAGGCAGGCATGAAGATGCCCGGAAAAAACTCGATTGGTATTATGAGGTCTTTGGCAAGGATAATTTTTTCCTTGAGCTGCAGCAGCATGAGATCCCCGAATTGGAAAACATCAACCGGGCTCTGGTAGAATTGGGCCCTCGCTATAATGCAAATTTTATTGCCACAAATGACGTTCATTACATTAATCCGACTGATTCTGTGCTTCAGGATGTACTGCTGGCCATTCAGACCGGTAAAATCCTCAGCGATCCTAACCGGATGCGCATGACTGATGAAACCTATTACTTGAGAACGCCTGAGGAAATGCGGGGGATCTTTTCAGAGATACCGGGAGCTATCGAAAATACCCTACTGATAGCCGAGCGCTGCGAAGTGGATCTCGGTTTTAAGGAATATCACCTGCCCAATTTCCCCGTTCCTGACGGAAAAACAGCCGATGGCTATCTGCGAGAACTATGCGAAAGCGGATTGCGGAAACGTTATCAGAACCGGGCAGACGATCCAAAAATCCGCGAAAGATTGGATTATGAGCTAGACATTATCAAAACGATGGGCTTTGATACTTATTTCCTGATCGTCTGGGACTTAATCCAGTATGCCCAGGAAAATGATATCTGGTACAACGCCAGGGGTTCTGCAGCAGGATCCATTGTTTCCTACTGTCTGGAAATAACTCCCATTGACCCGCTAGAACACAATTTGATCTTTGAACGATTCCTTAACCCGGGACGCATATCCATGCCAGACATCGATCTCGATTTTCCCGATGATCGCCGGGCTGAGATGATGCATTACTGTGCCGACAAATACGGCCATGACAAAGTCGCCCAGATCATTACTTTTGGAACTATGAAAGCCAGGGCTGCTATTCGGGATGTTGGCAGGGTCATGGATATACCCCTCCAGGAAGTTGATCGGATAGCAAAAGCCATCCCCAACCTCCCTCCTATGAGTATTGAGGAAGCCCTGGTAAATTCCCCGGAGTTTCAACAGCTTTATAATGACGCTCCCTATCTTCAGAACCTGATTAACACTGCCATGGGTGTGGAAGGAACAGTTCGCAATGTCGGAACCCATGCAGCAGGAGTGGTGGTCACCGACCGTCCAGTTGAGGAATACACTCCCCTCCACAGACCCACGGGGAATATTGGCGACAGCCCGATTAACACTGTTACCCAATACGAAATGTCCGTGGTTGATAAGTTGGGATTATTAAAGATTGACTTTCTGGGTCTCTCAACATTGACAATTATGGCTCTGGCCTGTGACCTTATCGAGGATCGTCATGGAGTAAAACTGACTCTGAATAATATCCCTTATGATGATCCGGAAACATTTGAGTTAATTGGCCGGGGAGAAACCATCGGACTCTTCCAGGTGGAAAGCTCAGGTATGCGGCGCTACCTAAAAGAAATGAGGCCCACCAGATTGGAACACATGATCGCCATGGTGGCTCTCTACCGTCCAGGACCGATGGATTTTATACCGGATTTTATTGATCGCATGCACAACCGACAGGAAATCAGCTACCGTCATGATGATTTGATCCCGATTTATGAGGAGACCTTTGGTATCCCGGTCTATCAGGAACAAATCATGCACAGCGCAGTGGCTATCGCAGGCTACACACCATCAGAATCTGACAGTCTGCGAAAAGCAGTCGCCAAGAAAAAAGCTGGCGAACTCAAAAAACACAAAAAGAAATTCATCAACGGAGCTGTCGCCCGAGGTGTTGAGGAAAAGGTCGCTGAATCGATCTTCAAGGATTGGGAAAAATTTGCCCGTTATGGCTTCAACAAAGCTCACGCGGCGGATTATGGATTGATCTCGGTTCAGACAGCATACTTAAAAACCCACTATCCTGTGGAATACATGACTGCTTTGCTGACCGTGTACCAGAATAATTCTGACAAAGTAACCCTTTATGCTTCTGAATGCAGACAGATGGATATCGAGGTACTGGCTCCAAACGTTAATCACAGCTGCTGGGGTTTCACGATTGAAAAAGGGCCCTCAAGTGAAAATTGCATTCGTTTTGGTCTGGGCGCAGTTAAAAATGTAGGTGAAGGCCCCGTAGCAGAAATCATTCTGGGACGTGGGGATAAGTCGTTCCAGGATGTGAATGATTTTCTACACAGGGTAGATCTGCGCAAGGTTGGAAAACGGGCTTTGGAATCTCTGATACAGGTTGGAGCCCTGGACAATTTTGGTGATCGGCCTGCTCTGCTGGAATCCATGGACAGGATACTTTCAATCAGCTCCTCAAATTTCCAGGCGGCGGATGCCGGCCAAATGTCCATGTTTGGTGACGGAACTGGATTAGCCGAGATCATTAAACTTACTGAAGCTCAAATACCGATCAACCGGCGTGCCCAGTTGGATTGGGAACGTGAACTGCTTGGTTTATATGTTTCGGATCACCCCTTAAGCACTGTTATGGACAGCTTGAAACAGCATGTGACCCATTTTGCTCAGGACCTTAATGAAGCCAAACATCAGGAACGGGTCTGTGTCGCCGGCATCGTCACCAAGATTCGCCACCACCAAACGAAAAATGGCAAAGCAATGGCTTTCGCTTCCATAGAAGATATCCAGGGTTTGATCAACCTGGTGATCTTCCCCAACACCTGGAAAAAGTTTGGTGAATTGGTACGGTTTGATGAAATTATTTATGTGAAAGGCAAAGCCGACGCAAATGGAGGAGATACAAAAGTGCTGGTTGACCAGATTTCCACCAGCCTGACCCATGTGGTATCGCTCCCTGAGAGTTCTCACCAGCTCCCGCCTGCTCCAAAAGAAGAACCCCGGCCAACCCAGGACCCGCCAGTTGAGGTTCCCCCTGCCCAGGAAAAACCTCTTGATCCGGAATTCACACCAATAAACGATTTTCCATTCCCGGCCGAGGACCCCCTGCCAGATCTTTCAGATGAAAATATCCCATCCGGGGAGGAAGATCCGCAGATTGTTGAGGTAAAACCAGCGGAAAAGGAGCAGTCCATTACCCTCCCGATAGATGAAGAACCCATAACTTCGGAGGAGGAAGCAACACCTGCTCTTGGAATTGAAGACAAGCCTGCCCCAGAAAAAGTGGGGGCAATCACACTTGATGAAGAATCCGCTTATTTGATAACAATTATTCTAAAGAATAGAGGGGATACCATGCGGGATAAGCTGCGATTAAGGCAGATTTATGGCACCTTGATCAGCTATCCGGGACAAGACCGTTTCGCATTCCAGATCTCTGAAAACGATCAGGCTCACTTATTGGAGTTTCCCAATGCCTCAACAAAGATCAGTAAAAACCTGATCAATCAGCTGAGGGATATGCTTGGAAGAGAAAACGTTCAGGTTGAGAAGTATTTGTTTTAGTTATCATTCCCGCAGGAGCTGGCGCTCCTGCTAGAGCTATTGTTTGTATGCTCTAGGGAGAGCGCTAGCTCTCCCGGATGATAATTCACAGTGTTCAATTTTTCTTTTAGGGGGAAAAATGCCATCCTGGAAACCGTATTTCTCGCCCAGAGTTATTGTATTTTATTACAACCTCTTTCCATTGCCATAAGGATTATCTTAAGAATGATGTCCCAAAACAAATCATTTTGGATGTTTTCGATTGTTACAGAAGGCAGGGACAGGTAATGTTGTATTCGTTTGTATTAATGCCAACTCACATTCACTTCATATCAAGAATACAAAAATTATCTTTAGTAGATTTTATGAGGAATTTTAAGAGTTTGTCATCAAACAGGATTCACAGATACTTTCAAGTGATTCAAAACAATAAGACTTGGAACAGAAGGAAAATTTGGGAAGAAGGTTACGTAGCAAAGGAAATCTACTCTTTACGTTTTTTAGAACAGAAAGTTAATTATATTCATGATAATCCATGCAAACTTCCCTGGAAATTCATTGATTTTCCAGAGGATTATCCTTGGTCAAGCGCAAGATTCTATTTAACAAATAATCCGTGCATCATACCAATAGATGGTTTCCAGGATTATTTCATTAATTGAAGACAATTATCCAAAATCTGACGTTTTTCTTGATAACCTCAACCGCAGGAGCTGGCGCTCCTGCTCGAGCTCCTGCCGATTTGCTCACGGAAAAATACTAGATATAAATCTCTAGGAAGAGCACTTAATACGATGCTCAAGGGAGAATACTAAACTAAAAGTTCACAGGAGAGTACTAAATTTAATGCTCGAGGGAGAGCGCCATGAGAAGATTGCTCGAGGGAGAACGCCATGAGAAGATCATCCCAGGGAGAGCGCTATGAGAAGATTGCTCTGGGGAGAGCGCCAGCTCTCCCGGATAAGCCAATGCCAAACCGGACCTAAGTTCACCCTATTTCCACAACCCCGGACCAGGTTGAGCCAGCACCCTGGCGATGGGACGAAGATCCAGCCACCACTGAGATTTAGGCCTTCCAAAATCCCGATCTTCCAGGCGCAGGTAATTTTCCATCCCCGTAAACTGGATTTTCCCTCCTTCCGATCCGATGAAAACATGCCGGGGATCTTCCCGCCCAATTTCTTCCTGAAGAAAATCAATGGCTTGAACAGCCAGGCGTGTACCCTGGATACGATCAAAGGGTGTGGGATCTCCTCCTTGTTGCAGATGCCCGAGGATCGCTTGCCTGACATCAAAGAGTTCTTTTCCTTCAACTTCGAAAAGTCTGACCATAAAATCTGTGGTGTAAACCGGATGAGCTCGTTCGTTACGGATCATCAAACCCAGTCGTTTTCCCTGGCTGAATCCCGTGACCAGATGATCAACATCGTCCTGTAAATCCTGGAGGGTAATCCCTTCTTCATGGAGATAAACCCTTTCTGCCCCAGTCGCTAATCCACTCATTAATGTCAAGTAGCCGCAATATTGACCCATGGTTTCGACCACAAAACAGCGTCGGGATGCCACCGCTGATTGTTTGATCTTATCAACAGCCTGGACAATGTTATTTAATGCAGTATCAGCACCGATACTCAATTCTGATCCCGGACGATCATTATCAATCGTGGCCGGCAGGCAAACTATCGGTATCCGGAATTTCGGAAATTCTTCCCGTCGGCTGAACATTTCATAGACAGAATCATAACCAGCTTCACCGCCAATCACCAGCAAAGCATCTATTTCTTGCTCTTCAAGGGTTCGGGCAATTGCGTAATAATCACCCTCGCCGGGAATTGTGCGATTCGTGCCTAGCTCTGCTCCACCCTGTCCTACCAATCCCCTCACGTCCATCCAGCTGAGTTCCTTGACTTCTCCATTTATCAATCCCGGATATCCATTATGGATACCCAGCATGGTGTGTCCCTGATCAGATCCCCAACGAACTGCAACCCGCAGGATGGTATTCATTCCAGGAGCAGGTCCTCCAGAATGCATCAAACCAATCCGAAAGCGCTTTTCGGGGTCTCGTTTGGGCTTGGGGCCCGCCTGAAGCATGGTTTGCAGGATTTCAAGTGTATCTTGGAAACCCGAACCGCGCAGTTCTAAAACTTTTTCATATTCATTCTCTGCAGCATATTTTGAGATTTTTAAGGTCAGGTCTACACATTCCATTAATGGGGAGCTTTCTACCCGATTTCCTCGCATCCCGATCAATTGAGGCTCATCTTCAGGTTTAGTTTGCTGGAGTTGGTGTACTGCTGCATGACCGAGGATTGTTCCCAGGTTGCGGTCAAATGCTGTTGGTGATCCACCCCGCTGCACATGTCCCAGTATAGTAATGCGGGTATCCTCGCCAAGGCGGTCTTCCAGAGTTTCCTTGATATCCTGGCTGGTGATCGGTGTGCCTTTCTGATCCAGGGCTCCTTCAGCAACCACAACAATTGTGTCCCGGCGTCCTACATCACGGCCAGCCTTGAGAGCCTGGCACATTTCTTCTTTCCATATCTCAGGAGCTGGCGGAACTTCCGGAATGAACAGCCAGTCTGCACCGGCTGCCAGCGCGCCCATCATTGCCAGGTATCCGCAGTTACGGCCCATAACCTCCACCACAAAACTGCGTTGATGGCTGGAAGCTGTACTGGTAATGGCGTCAATTGCTTCAGTAATGCGGTGTAATGCCGTATCAGCCCCGATGGTCATATCGGTACCGTACATATCATTATCAATTGATCCTGGCAACCCTACAATGATAAGATTGGGGTATTTTTCAGCGCTGTCAGCCGGGATTTCCTTTGAAATAATCAACTCGGATATCAATTCCGGCCATTCTTTCCTGAAGATCGAAGCTCCTGTCAGGCTGCCATCACCCCCAATCACAATCAAACCATCAATGCCATTTTCAACCAGATTTTTTACAGCCTTCTTTCTGCCATCCAGGGTTCTGAATTCATCACAGCGGGCTGTGCCAATCACAGTTCCTCCCCGTTGCAAAATTCCGCCTACAGATTCCCAATTCAACTCCCTAATCATCTCTCCCCCCTCAACCATGCCCTGGTAACCTTCCGAAATGCCGAAAATACCAATTCCGAGATCCAGGGCAACCCGGACCGCAGAACGTATAGCAGCATTCATCCCGGGAGCATCGCCACCGCTAGTGAGAATCCCAATTTTATTCATATCCATTAATCTCCAATATCAAGCTGGAGCTGGTTATATCACCCTGCTCCAACCAATTAATAACTCAATCAAGCATGGGGATTTTAATACCATGTTTTTTAGCAGCCTCTACCGCTATCTGATAACCGGCATCAGCGTGGCGCACAATCCCCATTCCAGGATCTGTGGTTAAAACCCGCTCCAGTCTCAGGGCAGCTTCGGGAGTTCCATCAGCGACAATAACTTGCCCTGCATGCTGGCTGTAGCCGATGCCCACGCCTCCACCATGATGGAATGAGACCCAGGTAGCTCCTCCGATAGCGTTTATAAGCGCATTGAGAATTGGCCAATCACTCACCGCATCTGTTCCATCCTTCATTCCTTCAGTTTCCCTGTTTGGGGATGCTACTGATCCAGAATCAAGGTGGTCCCTGCCAATCACAATCGGCGCCGATACAGTTCTATCTGCAACAAGTTTATTAAAAGCCAGTCCCGCCCGGGCCCTTTCTCCGTAACCCAGCCAGCAGATCCGAGAAGGTAGTCCCTGGAAAGGCACCTTTTCCCGGGCTATTTTGATCCAGCGCATGAGATGCTTGTCTTCGGGGAATAACTCCTGGATAACCTCGTCTGTCCGGTAGATATCTTCCGGATCTCCTGAAAGCGCTACCCAGCGGAAAGGTCCTTTTCCCTCACAAAACAGAGGGCGGATATATTCTGGCACAAATCCCGGGAAATCGAAAGCATTTTTTAGCCCCTGGTTAAATGCCTGCTGCCGAATGTTGTTGCCATAATCAAAAACTACCGCTCCCCTTTTCTGCATATCCAGCATCGCCTGGACATGATCTACCATGGAATTGAGGGAGCGCTGGCGGTATTGATCGGGATCGGTCTCCCGCAGATTCCGGGCCTCGTCCATGCTGAGCCCCTTGGGAACATAATCCAGGGCATCATGAGCTGAGGTCTGATCGGTGACTACGTCAGGAATTTCCCCCCGAATCACCAATTCGGGAAAGATTTCAGCCGTATTGCCAACCAATCCAATGGACAGGGCTTTTCCAGATTCTTTATACTCGTTGACCAGCTCCAGGGCATCATCCAAATTGTCCAGCACTTTGTCAACATAGCCTATATCCAGTTTGCGTTGGGCATGAGCCGGATCCACTTCAACGATCAATCCCACACCTTCATTCATGGTTATTGCCATAGGCTGAGCGCCGCTCATTTCTCCCAGACCCCCTGTCAGCACAAATTTCCCTTTCAAAGAAGGCCAGCCCTGCTGCTCTGCCAGGGAACCCAGGGTTTCATAAGTTCCCTGGAGGATACCCTGCGTACCAATATAGATCCATGATCCAGCAGTCATCTGTCCATACATCATCAAACCCCTGGCTACCAGGCTGTCAAAGTGCTCCTGGGTTGCCCAGAATGGAACCAGGTTTGAGTTGGCAATCAAGACCCGGGGGGCATCCAGGTGAGATTTAAAGACAGCTACGGGTTTTCCGGACTGCACCAGAAGAGTTTCGTCTACCTCCAGTGTTTTCAGGCTGGCGAGAATGGCATCAAAGGCCTCCCAGTTCCGGGCTGCTCTGCCGCTTCCACCATAGACAATCAGATTGTTCGGATCGGCAGCTACTTCAGGATCAAGGTTATTCTGGATCATCCGGTAGGCTGCTTCAATTTGCCAATTTTTACAGGTCAGGGCAGTACCGCGGGGAGCGCGAACTTCACGGGGTCCAGACATAAGGTACTCCTTGATAAACAAGATTTGTTCTTCAACTCTATATTATATAATAACAACACCAAGATGAGTTTCTATTGGGGGAAGCCGTTTACAATCCTGTTTGGATAAAATGTATTTCAAGGGAAAATTTAGTCTCCCGGAGCTTTTAAAGCTCCGGGAGACATTAGAACAACTTTTATCCATAACAGGGCTGGTTATGGTAAGATTTGGGCGGATGAAGCCACATATTCAACCGTAGAAGGAAAATTCATACTATGAAAAATATTTGTGTTGTGGGAGTCGGTTACGTAGGCATAATCACAGCTGCCTGTTTTGCTGACCTGGGGAATAAAGTTGTTGCCCTGGATATTGATGAAAAGAAAATTGCCGATTTAAAAGAAGGCAAAATGCCCATCTTTGAATCCGGATTAAAAGGACTGATCGACCGCAATGTTGAAGCTGACCGGATTCGATTTACAAGCTCCTATGAAGATGGATTAAAGGACGCAGAATTTGTGTTCATTGCCGTCGGCACCCCTTCGGGTGTTGATGGTGAGGCAGATCTGCAGTATGTCGCGTCAGCTGCACGGTCCATCGCTGATCATTTCAAAGACGGATTGATCATCATCAATAAATCCACAGTGCCAGTTGGAACCGGTGACTGGGTATCCGATATCATTAACAAGCAAAATCCAAAAGCCGGGAAATTTTCCGTGGTTTCCTGTCCGGAGTTCCTTCAGGAAGGTACTGCGATTATCAATTTTATGAATCCTCACCGAATTGTCATTGGCTCCCTGGATGAAGATGCCGCAGAAAAAGTAGCCCAGCTTCATTTGCCGCTGCGAGCACCGATCGTGATAACTGATCTGCGCACTGCTGAAATGATCAAATACGCCTCAAACGCCTT
>VAPB010873645.1_pt1 | contig 21584 bp, 19 predicted proteins | sample 3395101 | NCBI WGS metagenome assembly VAPB01 (sample SAMN08290433, study PRJNA428436) | hydrothermal vent metagenome | isolation source: Deep-sea hydrothermal vent chimney | place: Indian Ocean: Southwest Indian Ridge | reverse complement strand
GTTGATTCTGATTTCAGCTTTGCGACCAACTTGGAATTCAGCATCTCCCCGATACCCTTCTTTCACATATCCGTGAAGAATGTGAATGATGTCGTCTGTTTTGATGTCCGTAATTTTCTCAATATCCTCATTCCAAAATGTCACACGTGTCTGACCGGATTCATCTGCTAGAATGAGACTTCTGAGACTACCATTTTTTCCATCTTTCGTTGTATAATCCTTCACGTCATATACGATGACAACTTTCCCCTCGATATCAACGTCCCACATTCCTGTTGCCAGATCATTGATGTCTTTCTTACCCAAAGGTTCAGATCCGCTTGTAGATAGAGCTGCTTCAACTGCATCAATCTTATCCTTGAGTTTTCGCTCAATTGTGGCTGATTTTCCAATATGGACTTCGATATCAGAACCGTCACGATTCAAGCGTGTGTTTACATTCCTGAGTCTAATGACCTCGTTCTGTTCTGCACTTTCCATTTCTGTTGCGCTTTCATCCCAGAAGACAAGTCTGACATTTCCAGTTTCATCTGCTGCTATCATACTCAGAACTTTTCCTTCAGACTCGTCTCTTTGCCTTATGAAGGTAGAAAGTCTGAAAATTCTCTGAATCACAACTTTGACACTGATACCGAACAAGCCCTCTTTAAGATCTGTAATTTTCATATCTTCAGACTGGGATGCACCAAAATCTATTCCAAGCTCTTCGATTTCATAATCCTCAAGTTGGCGGATATGCCCCCTTTGACCAAGGTTCACTTCTATAGAATCACCAAGCCCCTTTTTCACATAGGCTCCACGTAGTTGAATTACATCATCAACAGAGATGAGGTTCTCGTCAACAGTTTTTGTCAAATCATCCCATAGGACTACTCTGATACTACCAGTATCATCAGAAACTCGAATACTTGCGACCTTTCCTTCTCCTCCCCCATCTTTCCGACTGAATGTACGAACTCCTCCAATATTGTCAACTCTAGCTGTGATTGCGATATTTCTAGTAGTTTCCGTGATGTCCTCAATTTTCTGACGTGCTGCTGGAGACATCTGATGAAGATCAACTCCGAGTTCTCTTGCCACAATCATTGAGGCAGATTCATCGTTGATTACTTCGGGTCCGAGTTCCTGACGTTTTTCCTCAATCATCTTCAATATATCCTTACGTTCGTAATCGGACCTATGCTTCAGAATTTTTTCTATTGTTTCCTCAAGAGTAAGCACGCAAATCACCTTCCGTCCACTAAGTGGTCGCATGGGCTATTCAATGGTTTAACTCAGATGCTTTAAAGTAATATCCTCAATTGGTCCGAGCTTGGAGAATTTTTTGGGTGTCACAAAGCGAAACACAGAATAATCCAATGATACTGATTCAAGTTGATTTGTTGTGACAGAACCAGAACTCCCTCTCCCTGAACATAGTATATTCTACAAACAGTATTTCGATTCACTATACGAAGAAATAAACATAATCTATGAAATTGCTCAAAGAGCTCGTGAACAGGGATTCGATCCCACAACAAAAGTCGAAATTCCCCCTGCACATGATGTCGCTGCACGAGTTGAAGCCACACTGGAGGGTCCAAAAGGAGTTGCAAAACGAATTCGTGAGTTTCAGGATGTGAAAGAAACACGAGAAGAAGTTGCTTTTGCTGTTGCTAAAGAAATTGCTGAGGGAACACTGAGTAATGTTACAGAAACGGTTGCAATAATTGTTAGTCGTAATCCACAGTATGAGCCCAGTCAAATAATGAAGATGGTTGATAAGAAACGCGAAGAGCTCGGTCCTGGTGTAAATAACGGATTCGCAGCCATGGTAGTAGCTAGGGAGTTTGGAGAGAAAACTGCTAGAGAAACAGCAGAGAAGGCAGCAGATAAGGCCGTTCGAGTAGCTCTTTCAATCTTGACAGAGAGTATTACGGCTGCACCTCTTGAGGGGATTTCCAAGGTTCGTATAGAAGGTTCCGGAGATGAACAATATCTTGCATTATACCTCGCAGGTCCGATTCGCGCTGCAGGCGGAACTGAAGCTGCAATGACGGTCTTAGTAGCAGATTATGTACGCCAAGTACTCAACTTACCAGCATTTAGGTCATCTGAAGAGGAAACAGAACGTGCAATAGAAGAGGTGGAACTGTATGCAAGAATGGTCCATCTCCAGTATCCAGTTCATTCCGAATTAGTACGGTTTGCAGCATCAAGACTACCAATCATGTTGACTGGAGACCCAACAGAAGAATTCGAGGTTTCAGGAAGTCGCGACCTAGACCGTATTGAAACGAATAGGGTTCGTGGAGGAACCGTCCTTGTCCTCAGCGATGGTGTTGTAGGGAGAGCTGCTAAACTGGCTAAGATTGTGAGTAGTGCTAACATTCCCGGATGGGAGTGGTTACATGAACTTGCCACAAAGATGTCAAAGACCACAAGCTTGGAAGAGGAAGATAATATCACTAATAAGACACTTGAGCCAAAGTTCGATTATCTGGCTGATGTAATCGGAGGGCGGCCTGTATTCTCCCATCCATCTCGTGTTGGGGGATTCAGATTGAGATATGGTCGTTCAAGAAACACAGGTCTTGCAGGGGTTGGAGTTCATCCAGCTACTATGTTTATTGTTGAAGAGTTCCTTGCAACAGGTACGCATATCCGTACAGAGCGACCAGGAAAAGGGTCTATTGTTGCACCTGTTGATACTATTGAAGGACCAATTATCCTCCTGAAAGATGGTTCAGTGATACGAGTAAAAGAGAGTGATGAGGCTCGATTATTAGAAGGCAAGATTGAGCGTATCTTGTACCTTGGAGATGTGCTCGTTGCACTTGGTGAATTTCTTGAAAACAATCATCCACTTGTGCCATCAGGCTACTGCGAAGAGTGGTGGTCTCACGATCTTGATCACGCTCTGTCCAAACTATCAACGACTGAGTTAATCAAACGTCTAGGATCTAAGTTGTCACTAGAAGATGTTAATATGATGATTGACTTGCCTCTATCTCAGATACCAAACCCCGAACAAGCGGTGCATCTATCTAAAAAACTCAAGGTACCATTACATCCATACTATCTCTATCGTTGGCTTGCATTAATGCCAGAAGACGCCTTAACATTACGGAAATGGATTCTAACAAAGCATAGTATAAAGAAAGATTCTGTTATGACTCTCCCCTTTGATTCAAGTAACAAGAAATTACTAGAAATTATTGGTATACCTCACACACTTTCGTCTAACAAGAAATGGATTCATCTTACTGATGACCCAATTGTAATACTTGCCCAGCTTGGAAAAAAGGAGGCAAAGACAAAGGGAACAACAACTCTTGAACTATTGAATTCTGTTTCATCTGTAAAACTGATGGATAAAGTTGGATTCTCTATTGGTGCAAGAATGGGTAGACCTGAAAAAGCTGAAGAGCGTAAGATGAGGCCCCCTGTCCAAGTTCTGTTCCCTGTAGGGCGTACAAAAGGAACTGAAAGACAGATAGAGAAAGTAGCAAAGAGTATGGAGTATCAACCAACGATAGAAGATACTATCGAAGGGGATTCAACAGAACCCGATTCAAACGGTGTCGTGTTGGACACAATTGAAACCGAGATTCCTGTTGAACTTGAGATGGTCTTCCGTATCTGTCCAAACTGTTCCAATGAAACATACGAATCAAAATGTCCGAAATGTAGAACTCCCACAATTGTATCCTGTTCGTATGAGAACTGTGGTCAACCAATTGACAATAAAACAGGCATGTGTCAATACAGCCATGAAAACAGCAAAACTCGTGTGTATTCAGTTCGTTTGACCAATTTGATCAATCGTGTCAAGACTGAAGTAGATGAGTTTGAAGCTCATGGAGTTCGCGGTGTTCTAGGTCTCACCAGTGACTACAAAATTCCTGAATACCTTGGAAAAGGAATTCTTAGAGCGAAGCATGATGTGTATTGTTACCGTGATGGAACAGCCCGTTTTGATGCTACTGATGCTCCATTGACCCACTTCACACCTGAGGAAATTGGAGTCCCAGTCAGTCGCCTTCGAGAGCTGGGATATATCACAGATTATGAAGGAGAACCACTGATTTCAGAAAATCAAGTAGTCGAGCTGAAAGTTCAGGATATTGTAGTTTCAGAAAATTGTGCGACGTATCTTGGGAAGGTAGGAAGGTTCGTTGATGATTGTTTAGAGAAAATCTACGGCCTTGAAAGATTTTACAAATTTGGAGCACAGGAAGATGTAGTTGGTCAACTCGTGATTGGTTTGGCCCCTCATACCTCGGCAGGAATTATTGGAAGAATAATTGGCTTCACAAATGCCAGTGTCTGTTATGCACATCCCTACTGGCACGCTGCAAAAAGGAGGAACTGTGATGGCGATGAGGATGCTTTGATTCTGGTTCTTGATGCACTTCTTAATTTCTCAAAGGACTACCTTCCAGCGGGGCGTGGTGGGTTAATGGATGCACCTCTTGTTCTTTCAGTGATTCTTAATCCAACAGAGGTGGATGACGAAAGTCATAACATCGAGGTCTGTAAACGGTATCCTGCAAAATTCTACGAGATGGTTGCTGAGGCTAGACATCCAAAAGATGTCGAGAACCTAGTGGACATAATTGCCTCACGTTTGAATACAGCTGCACAATACGAAGGTTTTGGATTCACACATGACACCAAATCAATAGATATAGGTCCGAAAAATTCACGATACAAGATACTAGGAAGCATGGATGAGAAACTCACTGCCCAATTGAATCTTGCAATATTGATAGATGCAGTAGATGCACAAGATGTAGCTAAACGTGTTCTATCAACTCACTTCTTCCGCGATATTAGAGGAAACTTACGTGCATTTTCTACACAGAAGATTCAATGTCAGAAGTGTAGACGCGTTTACAGAAGAATACCCCTATCTGGGAAATGTGTCTGTGAAAACAAACTCTCCTTGACTGTTCGACAGAAGAACATTTCAAAATATCTAGATATCACAAGGAAAATAATCATTGACCACGACCTTGATCAGTATCAGAAAGAGCGATTGAAGCTCATCACTGCATCTCTAGATTCGTTATTTGTATCAGAACAGACTACACTGACTGACTTCTTTGAAACCTAAGATGACTGAGTTTCGAGGGCTAGCTTCAACAAATCTCTATCTTCTATCATTCCGATGAGGCTACCTGTGACTGATAACACTGGAGCTTGGTCAATATCTTCAGTGCGAAGAATTGTGACGCATTCAGCAACTGTTGTAACTTCACTGAAGCTGATTATGTTCTTGGTCATCACTTCTGAAACAGCTGTGCTGGGTAAACGAAGGAGTTTCTTGGTGACGACGAGAAAGTCCTTTGAGGTCCAACCCCAATCTACAGCACCATCTTCACCGCTAAAGGTCTGTGATATGTTATCTTCAATGGTGACTTCAGAGAGGCGGATGTAATCACTTACTGTTATCATACCAGTCACGCCTCCACTCTCTCCAAGGACAACTAATCCGTTCTTTCCTGCCATCTCCATAATCATATATGATAGAGGAAGTGGAGTCTTCTCCCAAACTGCATTCACCCTTCTCGTTACAAGTTTCGAAATTTCCATCGATCCTATTTTTTCGTCAGTTCCTAATGTAGCGCTTAGAATATCTGGGACTGACAACAGACCAACAAGCTCATCCTTCTCAACAACAGGAAGTCTCCTGTATCTTTTTTCAAGCATTATCTTGAGAGCTGTCTTGATATCTGTTCTGGGTTTGACAGTTTCCGGATCCCTTACCATAAGCATCGCTAATTGATTTTCATCTACTTTTCGAAGAAGGTCACTCCTGGTGACAATTCCTACTAGAGTTTTCGACCCTTTCTTAACGACAGGAAGACCATTGACTTGCTGATCTGCCATTATCTGAAGAACATTTTCTCTAGTTCCTGGTACAGAAACGTAAATTACGTCCGATTGCATACAATCCTTGACCATCATTATTAGGACTACTCCGGTAGTGTAGAAATTCGTACTTAATCAAGACTACAGACAATAGTCAATCTATAGAATTGATATCGCCGGAACTAGTGTTTTTTGGTCACCTTTTATGGTTTTCCTTAGCTTTATGCTACCACGGATTCTCTTTTAGACCAAGTAAATATCCTATTGCATTACTAAGCCAATGAATCCCTAGAGTTGTAAGTATCAGAATGATTACAAATCCAGGTTCCGGTATCATCAGTGGGAATACAAAGATTAGGGCCATGATTATGAATCCCAGCTGATCAAGAAATGGCGATGGTTCACCACTCTTGACGTTGATTCTCCTCTTTATGAACGAACCAATCAAATCTCCTGTTAGCGCTCCAAGTGATAATAGAAATGCCGCGGGAATACTAATGAAAAGAACATAATCCATTTCTGGAGTAATTGTGACAAACTGTGCTAACAAAGGTCGTAAATATGGAGCAGCAATGACTTGTCCAACCCCGACCAGTGATCCAAAAAATACACCAACAATGAACCCTCGTATTGACTTTCCATTACCTAGTATACGGTTCCCATCACGGAAGACCCTTCCTCCATCAATCGGGCGACCACCTCCACCTAAAACTGGAGTCGCATTGGCTATCCATGCGGACAATCCAAGCCAGATTGATAATTCAAAGAGGGCAAGTCCTTCATACATTGAATAATACTCCCTGTGTGCCGTCTAGTTGCCTAATTTCACTCTTTCTCATCTATCTTTTCTATCGAGAATCCCATGTCGGTGAGATACAAACGACAGTCAGATAGTTCACCCTCAGGTCTTATCCGCTTGATGATTCTAGTTCCCTGTTCTTTTCCCACTCGCATCTTTACACTATAGTCCGACCAATAATCTAGGATATTCTTGGCAACCGGTTCAAAGTCGCCAGTATCTTTCATACGAGCTCTGACTTGATTTAGAACCAACATGGCGACATCATGTTTTCTTGCAAGCCCCTTCAGAATCCCTGCTTGTCTGTTCAATTCACGATGATTTGCGTAGTTTGTTGCCTTATCTTCCAATTCTAATCTATAGAATTTGGTCAGAGTGTCGATGACAACTAGCTTTGTATCCTCACGAATATAGAGATCCAAGTCATCAATCAGGGCTCCCTGTTCATTGAACCCTTGTGGCACCAGAATCTTCACCTTTGTTTCAAGATCTGTAAAAGAGCGTCTTGTGATCTGCTCAAGACGTTCTACAGGGGACGTAGTTTCTGCGTTGATGTAGATAGTTCTGTAATCAAATCTGAATACAGCATTCACAAACTGCAACGCTAGTGTTGTCTTACCTCCTGCTGCTTCCCCAAATATATGAGTGAATTGTCCTGTGAAAAGACCGCCATTCATGATACGGTCGATGAGTGATACCCCAGACGGAAGAATCAAATTCTATCTCACTGCCTATCTGTCGTCGCTTTCTGAGTGATAAGCATACCTAGAAGGACTGATATAATGTTTAGGTGGCAGGTAGCAGTTGCCACAGAAAATCCCCGGGTGCTCTATCTAATAATCGAGCTCCTGAAGGAACTAGGCCTCGAGTTCGTTGTCTGTACGACAGATGACACTCGCTGTGAGCACGCAAAAGTGGTCATTACTACTCTAGAAGACTCGCTAAACCGCGAATATGACTCAGTGGTTGTGGTTGACGAAAGGCTTGATCCGGATTTCACATCAGTAGAGATAATGTCCCGGCTGAATGATGTATATAATCCGACTCTTGCTGTGGTTGGCGTTGATCCAGGAATGCGATTTGGAGTTGCTCTAGTTATAGATGGTGTAGTGACGTACAAGAACTCTCAGACATCTCCAAGTGCAGCAGGACGACTAACACTTCGCTTGAATTCCTATATTAAACGTCTTTTTCCATCGTGCCACATAATTGTGCGGGTTGGAACCGGGTCCAAACTGTATTCAACGTTATACTTGAGAGACGCTCTAGGTCAGTATCCGAACCTTGGGGTTGAGCTTGTGAACGAACACCACACAACTCTCTCTGGTGGTGCCACCTCAGACCAATCTTCTGCGATTCTCATAGCAGGAAGAGTTGGTCGACAATATATTGACAAAGACTTCATCTTAGAACCAAAGGATGGGTACATTCGCTCACTACAGCAATTTGTTAGACGTTCAACTCATGACAAGAGAGATATCTCTAAAGAAGAAGCTCGGTCTATTTTGCTTGACAAGATATCATTGAACAGTTTCTTAGACGATACCAATCAGACCATGAAGAAACTCTCCACTCGATGAGCGGTAATCTCAGGGTCGTCTCGAATTACTTGAGTGACTTCCATCAACCAAGATGGAATGAATCTATTGAGATAAGGGGTACCAAACCGCTGGTCGAGTAATACAATTGCTCCTCTATCATCCAATCTTCTCACTGGTCTACCAGCTGCTTGAATGGCACGAGTCACGGCTGGCAGCACATAAGCATAATCTCTCCCTTTTTGGTTGAATCTTGAGTCGTAATAGGCAATCAATGACTCTACTCTAGGCGTGGGCTTGGCATAAGGCACACCAACTACAACAACACTTTCCATAGTCGACCCTGGGAAATCCCCTCCTTCAGAGTTACGACCGCCCTGTACTCCCAGAAGTACTGCACCACCACTATCTCCTTGTTTTTTGAAGTCTTCGATCAACCTATCATTCTCGATACCTTTCATTCCACGTTTCTCAATGAAGAGTTTCCGTCGAAGCTGTTTCTCAAGACCTGCATCAATCAGGGATTTACCAATGGAATAGCTTGATGTGAAGATGCCAGTATTGCTTGGTGTTGCGTGAGCTACAGCAACACAATGCTCTACCATTCGTTCGAACGTAGTCTGATTTCGATTCTGGAACGAAGTATCAAGCCCATCAATAATGAGGCCGATTCTGTTCCTTCGCGCAAAAGGACTCTGGAATGTTGCTAATACCGCATCTGTGTCGAAACCCAACATTTCTGAATAGGCTGTTAAAGGTGAAATTGTACCTGAAATAGCCACAGAACTGTGAACCAAGTCTAAGACGTGCTTTGTGACAGAGGTAGGGTCTAAAGCAACAAGATCCAGTGATACTCTTCTACTCTCTCCAAGACCGCGATTAGATGCCAGCAAGAATGTGTAGTCCTTCCTCTCTGCAAATCGTAACCATCTGAGTAAGAACTCGCTCACTCTGAATATAGAGGAACGTGGGAACTTGCCTGCTTTTAGAAGCCCTTTTCGTATCTTTGCTCCTAAATCCTTCATGTGACCAAGTACAAATTTTTGGTGCTCGAGTTGACCAATTGTAATTGAAGACTCAACAATTCTTCGTGGGTCTACAATTCTCTCTTCAATCTGTTTCATGTCCGAAGACATCTCTAGAATCGTCTTAGCTAGTGCGCGACAGAAATTCTTTGAAATATCGTCATTGTAGGTTGTCGCCTCTCTTAGAGCCTGTCTAATTGCACCGATAGTCAATGAATCGCTGGCAGAATCCAAAGCTGTGGTAGGTACATTATGAGCCTCATCCTGAACAAGTACCATCTTTGAAGTAGGAGTATCAAGGTCCGGAATAAAGACATCCAGTATCCAAGGATCGAAAACATAGAGGTAGGAGAGTGCTACAACATCAACAACCTTGGCAAGGCGTTTCGTGAGTTCGTATGGACATAATGACCTACTCTTTGCAATCTTAGTGATTTCAGGAGCTGTTAGTACCTTCTTTGGCATGTCTGCAAGAAGTTCTTCAGGGTTTCCCGCCCTTCGAAGATTCTCATAATACGTACATCGTCCAGTCGTTTTCAATTGCCCACAGACCTCTGAAATTGGGGCTACGAAATCTGCACTTTCTAAAACAAAAGAGTTCGAGCACATGTGTCGGCGTCCGCGAAAAGACACTCCACTAACATCTCTTCTGTTCGATATCGACTCAAGCTCTTCCATTACGCGATCAAGTTGCCTGTGGGTTCTTGCGCAATACAGAATCTTACCGTCCTTTTGATTAATCCAAGGCAAGACAGCACTCAATGTGACACAGGTCTTTCCAAATCCATTCGGTGCTTCTGAGCATATATGGGTCCCTGCCCTTACTGAAACCTCTATTCTCTCCATCATATCTTCCTGACCCTCTCGGGCTTCATCATAAGGGAAATAATCTGTAAAGCTAGAGGTTTCTTCAATCATCTGAGCTCTGTACATCAGCCATTCTTGACCTTGATAATACTGTTGCTTCTAGATGAATCAAAAATACGTTAGTCATTTATCCCACCTATCATACCATATTTTGAACAATAATGGAGTTTGAAGATATATCCGAGTTCTCTTCAGAAACTTCTGCAGGGACAATTAAGATTCGCATTATGGACTTATCGAATGGTCAGCTTGTGTTAATAACGGACTCAGACCGTTTTAGACTAGGTCTCTCTGCAGTTGCTATACCTGCTGGCCAGGGCCGCTCAGAACCCACCTCTACTGGACTATTCACAGAGGGGCTTGAAATCACCCTTGTACGAACACTCGCAGAGAGAGTTGCTTCGTGGACGAACCAGACCTGCATGCTAGTCTTGGGAATGAGTGCATTAACCCGTGAGCGCATGATGGAACTCACATCTTTGTTAAGGGATCATCTTGTGTCATGATATACTCAATCACATCTATGACCCAACGACCTGTTTCCTCGATTTGCGAAATCCTATCCAGATACTCTTCCCAGTTTATCCCAGTAGCTTCATTCCATCCTTCATACGCAACTTTAAGATTATTCGAAGCCTCATGATGATATCGGCATAGTTCATCCTCTAATGCGTTTCGACCGCATATTCCACAATTTGTCATTTGTCCGATACCTCTTGTTTCTTCATAGCTTGCTTCGCTCTACGTTCTTCAAGTGCCTTGAGTTCCTCTTTTCTTCCAGGACATTCAGTCCAATTAATACAGGTTTCCCATTTTCGTCGACCTGAAACTACTTGGAACATTTTGTACCCACAATGAGGACACATCTTTTCCAACGGAGATATTACCCCTTTCTGGGGAAGTGAAAAGGTCTGGTCACACTTTTCATCTTTATACTTTGAACAGCCAACAAATCGCTTCCCTGTTTTTGATGATCTAATTATTCGTAGTGTACCATCACTGCATTTGGGACAATCACCAAGCTCTTCCATTGACTTCCAATATCTCTGAAGACCCAGAACGAGAGCATTTCCAATCTCTTGTTCCTGTGCTTTAAAGTCATCAAGAATCTCTATCAAGTCACCCTTTGCTCTTGACAAAACCGTCTTTCGATCCGTCTGTTCTTTCTGAATTTCTTCCATCTCTTTCTCTAAACGTCTGGTCAGCTTAGGTGAGAGCATATCAGGTATATATCGTTCTAAGGTTTCATAGAGAGCGTATCCCAGAGTCGAGAGTTCAAATCTATCTCGGAGACTGTAGCCCCGAGATTTGACTGAGTCTACAATTCTTGCTCTTGTTACCTTTGTCCCCAGATTTTCTTTCTCAAGTAATTTCAATAGGCTTGCTGGATTGAACCGTGGTGGGGGTTGAGTATACCGCTCATCAAAGTGTACAGGACTTAACACCAACAAATCACCTTCTGATAATTCAGGAAGTTCTTTCTCCTCTGTTTTGGCGTAAGGGTTATAGAACTTCATCCACCCCTGTTTCAATACTCTTAACCCTCGTAGATACAACAAGTGTTCATTGCATCTTATGTCTGCTCGAAGATGTTCCTTCACTGCCGGCTCACCAAAGAGTGCTAGAAATCTTCTGACAATAAGATCATACAGTTTCTTCTTGCTTGGAGTTAGTCGTTTTGTGGGCTTTATACCTGTGGGATGTATTGCAGGATGGGCAGGGTCATTCTTTTTTCCTTGAACTGGAGCGAGGTTACCAACTTGGAGCACTTCCTCCGCAAGTGGAGCATAGGTTTTCATCCCCATAATTCCATTGAGGATTTCCTTCAAATTCAATGTGTCAGGGAGTTTTTCACTACTAGTACGAGGATATGATATGACTGCATCCAGATAGAGTGATTGAGCAACTGCCAGAGTTCGACTCGGTTTGAAGCCAAAGTGTCTATAGGCCTGTGCTTGGAGACTACTAAGATTGAATGGTGGGTGTGGTCCCTGTTTTGTAGTTCTGCTGTTTATCAAGTCCACAATAGCCGTTTCTCCCTCGAGATCATTTACGACTTTCTTGACTTCAGTTTCAACTTCGAATCGCTTCTTGGAATACTCAAGCTCTATCTCCACTCCGTTGTGCATTGTCTTTGTTTGAATCACCCAGAAAGGTTGTGGGACAAACACATTGATTTCCTGTTCCCTTATTGCTATGTATGACAAGGTTGGACCCTGAACTCTTCCAGTGGACACAATCTTGAACCAACCTACGGTATTCTTTACAGCGAGTGTCAGGGCTCGTGTGAGATTGATTCCAAAGAGCCAATCAATCTCGTGTCGTACTTGACCAGACTCAATCATTGGAAAGTCTAGACTATTGGACATCGTGTCATGTGCATGTTGGATCTCTTTATCTGTGAGAGCAGAAAAAAACATCCGATGTGCCGCAGTTGGATCGGTTTTGCACGCATACTTCAATGTGTGATATCCAATGAGACTACCCTCGATATCAAAATCAGTAGCAACAATAAAAGAATCAATGTCCTTCGATAGTCTTCTTATCAGATTGATGATTGGCTTGATTTTAGTAGCCTTCTTATCCACTTCATACTTCGGCACCCATTCTGTTTCCACACGTGGATACGTCCATCCCTTCACAGTTTGTTTCAATTCGAAGAGATGCCCAAGAGCGTATACCACTATGAGATCGTCTGCTCCTCTTTTACACTCGTAGTATGAAGCACCGCGTTTCTTGACCTCTATCGGAGCCTGATTATCATCTAGAGCATTAGCTATCCGCTTTGCAGCAGTTGGTTTCTCTGTGATAATCATCACTCTAGACATAATACATTGTCTCTCCTCTCAATCACTTCCAGACAATTCCTAAACACAAATAGCCGTTGTGGCACATGCGAGTAAATCAAGCTAGTACAACTTTGCATATCGCGATAATCTTAAAAGCAGACGAAAAATGGGACCCGTCGAGGTAAGATATGTGAAACCTTGGTGGCCGAGGATTATTGTAAAACCAAGAGTGCGACTCACTAGGCCCAGTTTTGGAATGCCTACTCGCCCTCCGGATACAGTCATATTTGGACTCTTGTTCGTAGTTGTGTTATTTGTCCTCGGTGGTAATATCTATACACTAGTTCGATCACCTCCTGCAATTGCAGGAAGCCCATCAGGTGCGCCGATTCTCATTGCTCCTGGAATTGATCAACAGTTAGGCATGGAAGGAATTGTTGCTTCAGTAATCATAATGGTAGGAGTCAGTGGACTTGGTTTGGTCTATTATGGTTCCAAGTATGTGTTCCAACCAAGTTATGCAACAAGGCTGGTGGTGCTCGGGATGCTTATGACTGGCGTATCCTATTTGATCTTCAACTATCTGTGGTCAATGAAGGCTGGTTTGATTTAATCCAACCATACCAATTCAACTGACAATTAATGAATTAATGACACAGTCTAAGTCATGTACAAATGTTCAATTTTTGTCCGTTCCAGTAGATTAGAGATGAGTTCCTCAGCAATTACAAGCTTGATTCTCTTGCTCTTATCAGCAGTGAAATGTGCGTCCTGATCCGGTTTTGACCACTTTCCAACCAAACTACCAAAATCCATTCCCGCGAGCACAATTCTCGAAGGTGCATATTCACTAACGATGTGACATGCTCTGTCTCCATCAGTGAATCCACCCCACAGGAAAGCTCGATGTGTTGGTTCAACCTGTGTACTTCCTAAAATGTTTCCAAGTTCCGGAACAGCTGATCTGACGATCTCCATGTTATCACCATGACCGTGAACAATGAGGAGTGCGCCTTCACTATTGACTTCCTTAAGGTGTTCCATATCCCCATCCAAATCTGTAGCGACCACATCGCATTTTATATCCTGCTCCAATAAAACTGAAACTGCACCATCCGCAACCACAAAGACGGAATCTGAGAGATCATCATTTGTTTTCAGGTTCTCCAAATGGCGTTCAAGTGACGGGCCTGCTCCACAAACAATCACAATCTTATCAGTAATTGTTTCCCGCAATCGTTCTAGCAGGGGTTCTGGTTTGATATTTTCAAGTAAAGTAGTGAGAAGTTCTGTTGCCTCTTGGTCTCTCACCACATCCAAATTTAATCTTTGAACTATATCCAGATAGGTGGGATACCAATCAGTCCATCTCATAATGGTTCACTCATATCTTGTTGCTCATAAGTTTCCTTTCCTATACGTGCCGCAATTCTTGCTTCTTTCACATCATGTGCACGAATTATATTGGCTCCATTCATTACAGCAATAGAGGTTGCTGCCGTTGAACCAATAAGACGGTCGTCTGGATCACTCTGTCCGAGAAGATGACCGATGAACGCCTTTCTTGACACTCCTACAAGAAGAGGGTGATTAAGTGTGGTAAATTGGTCCAGGTTCCTCAAAATGGCAAAGTCAACTTCAGGTGGCTTTCCGAAACCGATTCCCGGGTCTAGAATAATCCTCTCCGCACTTATTCCATGATCTTTCGCGATAGTCAAACTAATCCTCAAGGAATTAAGCGATTCCTGAACACTTCCACATGGAGTGTTACAATTAGCCATCAATATTACAGGAACCTCTCGGTCTGCTACCAACTTTCCCATTTTGGGGTCTGCTTGCAAACCAGAAATATCATTCACTAATGAAGCACCAAGATCAAGCGCAACCTCTGCGACAGCTGATGATGTAGTATCAATCGAAATCGGTCTTTTCATATTATCAACGGAACCTAGTGCTAAAGAAACCCTGTTGATCTCTTCTTCTCTTGGTATATCAGAAGTGCCATAGACCCTCTTAGGGGCTGTAGACGCAGCACCTATGTCGATCAAATCAGCTCCTTCTGTAACTACCCGTTCCAGCATCATTCGAAATTCGTTGGAGTTTTTTGCAATGGCTCCTTTATAGAAAGACTCTGGAGAGAGATTGATTATGCCCATGATGCGAACTGGATGGTTTGGTCCAATTTGAAGACCTCCTATATTAACCAAGACACGGGTTCCTCCAAGTGTATATCTGGATAGAAGGAAATAAAATGATACTGATTCCGCTACGGACACCTAAACGGGTGACTCTTCACGGGTGAATTCACATGAATGACATACTTGAGCGCACACATCTCTATGATTGGCACGTAAAACACGGTGATGTAATTCCTTTCGCAGGATGGGAGATGCCAGTTCGATATAGTGACATTAGAGAGGAGCATAAGGCCGTAAGAAACAGCATAGGCATATTCGACACCTCACATATGTCGAGATTCATTATCACAGGTCCAGAGTCTCTTGAGTTTCTCCAAACCCTAACTACTAACAATGTCAGGAAACTAAAGATAAACGGTGGTCAGTATACTACTTGTCTGAATGAGAGTGGTGGGATTCATGATGACTTGACATTATACAAGATTGGCGAGGAGGAATACATCTGGATTACAAACGCCTCAAACGGACCAAAGATCCGTGACCATTTGATGAAACACGTGAATAATTACAAAGTCAATGTGAAAGACAAATCCCGTGAAATCACTATGATTGCAGTTCAGGGTCCAAATGCACTCAAGCTAATGAATAAGATGGCTGGTCAGGATGTCAGTGAGTATCCCCGATTCTCGATCTATCCAGTCAAACTTGCAGGATACGACTGTTATCTATGTAGGACCGGATACACTGGAGAAGATGGAGTAGAAATCCTACTCCTAGATACACCGTATAGTGATGAGGGAAAGAAAAAGGCACTAGCATTCTGGGAAGAGCTTCTGATGCAAGGAAAGGAGTTCAATATCCTGCCGTGTGGTCTAGGCGCTAGGGACTCCACGCGCCTTGAAGCAGGATTTGTACTCTATGGTCATGAACTTGATGAAGAAACATCCCCAATCGAAGCTAGGATTCCTTATGCTGTGAAGTTCAAGGTAGAACCTCATTATATTGGATATGATGTTGTGCGTCACCATAAGAAAGAAGGTGGTATTCGGAAAACACGCATTGGTCTAGTTATGATCGATCGTGGAATTCTGAGAGAACACTATCCCATCCTCCAAAGTGGCACTCTGATTGGAGAAGTGACAAGTGGAGGTCTGTCACCAACTTTGAACAAAGGTATCGCGCTAGGATATGTCACACCCGAAACGGTCGACATCGGTGATATTGTTGAGGTTGATATCAAAGGAAGAATAAGAAATGCCCAGGTTACAAAATGGCCTTTCTACAACAAGGAGACCTATGGAGCGTCCAGGTTAAAGCATCCAAACTGATTTAAACTTAGCACACCTTTCGCAGAACGTTGGTGGATCTAAATTGAGTGAAACCGAAATTAAAGAAGGACTGAGATATAGCAAGGACCATGAATGGATTAAGGTTGAAGGAGATATAGCCACTGTCGGCATAACTGACTTTGCTCAGAACTCTCTTCACGAGATCACATTTGTGGAAATTTCTGAAGTTGGCACAGTATTGGAAGCTAACGGAGAATGTGGACTTGTGGAGTCCATGAAAGCAAGCTCAGATATTTTCACACCTGTTGCTGGCGAGATTGTCGAAGTGAATGGTGAGCTCGAAGACGCACCGGAGATCGTAAACGAGGATTCTTACGGCAAGGGTTGGATGTTCAAGATCAAACCATCAAATCTCGATGTTGACTATGCAAAACTCATGGATGCTGTAGGATACAAGACCTTCATAGAGTCTGAGTAAATATAGTCAAAACTCCAAAAAACCGGTATCTTCCATGCTTCTCTTTCCAAATATCCATTCTAACTCGTTTTGCAGCTTAGGACAAGTTTACAATTAACAACAACCTTTTTAGTGAATCACAAAATCGCTGCCGATAGTTCGAAACAGCACGGAGACTACAACCTAAATGTCATTCAGCAAGTTCAAACGGTCTACGGGAAGATTCCTACGTCAAGTTTTCCACAGACCGAAAGCAAAGATTTCTCGTGGTTCCGTTATGCTCATTGTGACTCTTCTTCTGATATTCACAACAGCTCTGCTACTTCGATTGGAACCATTGATAGACTCTCAACCAATAGTTCGTGCTTTTGACCCCTGGTTCCAGCTGAGGGTTACTGACTATGTAGTCGAGAATGGATACAGCGCCTTCTTCACTTGGCATGATGATGCCACCTGGGTACCATGGGGACGTGATATGGCTAGAACCAGCTACGTTGGTGTACCATTCACAAGCGCTTTCTTCTACTTCGTACTCAATGGAATTGGAATTCAAGTTGACGTTCTCACAGTGTCCCTGCTTCTTCCAGCTTTTATGGGTGCTCTGACCGCAGTTGTTGCATTCTTCCTAGGAAGAGAACTCTCAAACAACACAGTTGGTCTTTTCAGTGGCCTTTTCATGGCGTTTATACCAGCATACCTCACACGAACAATCGCAGGCTTCTATGACAACGAATGTATCGGTGTGTTTGCTATAGTATTGACCTCATACTTGTTCTTGAGAGGTCTGAAGCGTGGTTCCCTTTTATCCGGTGTTGGTGCCGGTGTTGCGCTCGGATATCTTCTCGTTTCTTGGGGTGCTGCAGATTTCATGCTTGGTCTTTTTGCTCTGTACACCGGTGTTATGTTATTGATGGGACGATATAGCAAACGTTTACTCTCAACCTATTTGACAACAATATCGATAGGTCTCTTTATTGGGGGTTTGATCCCCCGAAATGGTTTCGAAAACCTTGGTGATTTCGTAATTCTTGCTCCGATTGGTATGGCCGGACTTTTGGTTATGTATGAAATCTGGCTTAGAATTGGAGCTTATCGTGAAACAACCGCCAGCGCGTTATCACCACACATGAAACCAATCCTTGTTGGACTGATTGCTCCCCTTGTAGGCGTTGTAGCATACATGTTGTATGCAGGAGGTACCGATCTTGAAATCACTCCATACACTTCTAATCCAATATTACGACTTGGATCGAAGTTCCTCACTGTAATTAATCCCTTTACACGACTGGATCAACGAATCCTTGCCTCTGTAGCTGAACACTTGCCAAGCCCATGGGGAAGCTTCTACAACACCCTTTTGATACTGATATTCTTCTTCCCACTTGGTATGTATTTCGCCTTCAAGCGAGGTCGTGATGAAGATTGGTTTATCCTCGTTTACGGAGTCACATCAGTCTACTTTGCCGGAAGCATGATTCGTTTGAGCCTGATTCTAGCACCTGGAGTTGCAATCCTAGCTGCAGTGGCTGCATACAATATCCTCTCACCATATGCAAAAGTAATCACACAAAAGTCAGTATTTGAGAGACGAAGATTCAGGATGAGTTCATCTCTGACGTCAGAACATGCACTCACGGCTTTCGCATTCGTTGGACTGCTACTCTCAGTCAACATAATTCTTGGAATTCAGTATGTATCCTGGCAGATTGGTAATCCTGAGTTTGCACAGGCCGCGCTTTCAGAAACTGGTCAAGCCACTGATTGGCAGACGGCGATGACCTATATACGCAATACTTTACCTGACTCGTCAATTATTGCAAGTTGGTGGGACTATGGTTATTGGATAAACAGCGCATCTGATGCGAAAACGATTGTAGATAATGCGACGTTTAATACGACGCAAATAGCCATGATGGGTTATGCGCTAATGTCGCTCAATCTAACCGACTCCCTCAGGACGTTCAAGACCTGGAATACGACACATGTGCTCGTATACTTTGGTCACCGATTTTCCGGATTTGGCGGAGATGAAGGCAAATGGCCTTGGATGGTTCGTATTGCTGAGGACAGATTTGGCAGCAATTACATTGATGATGCCACCTATCTTGGATCCAGTGATGAAACACAAGATGCTTTCTATCAGTCCACACTCTACAAACTTCTATCATACAATGAACCAAGAACCCAGGAAGAAGCAAGCGCATTAGGTCTCTCTGACGTACGCATCAGTTTGGATCAGATACTTTGGGGTGATACAGTATGGATATCCCATATGCCTGTGGATCTCCATGGTGCGTTCAAATCCCCCTATATATCATCATCATTTGGAACTGTCAAAATCTATGAGATTGACTACACCATGTACTATCAGTGGTTAAACCAGACTGAATCTGATTGGCAACCTACTCTAAAATCAGATAATCTTGAATCAACACTTGATGGTGGGATTAACGGGTCTGAGCTCAGTCTAACTAGCTACCCAGTCTCATTCGGTGGTGGTTATGAAGCCAGGGTCTACACAGAGTCAAACTCTACCCATATGTACTACGGAATACAGATGGACAACTACACCCTAGGTGATGACGCTTTCGGTATTCAAATCTCGCCACTCGACTCAACAGAGAACTCTGACCTTCGTATTGTGAACTACAATGGTCAAGACTTCGATGGTCATATCCGCTATGATGGAACGTGGGCGGAAGATTCAACCGGAACTGATTCGACAGAGTTTGCTACAGGTAGCAACGTCATCGAGTTCATAATACCTCTGGACGGTGGAGATTCACAAGATGTTCCAATGTCCCAAGGAATGAACTATCAGATTAGGTTACTCTGGTGGAACAATGTAAATCATGGTGAACCCTCGTTCACGGTGGATTGGAACATCTTCTGGGTACCAATTGAACTGTACTAAAAATAATAGACTGGCGGTTGACTCAAAATCAATCGCCATGTTCTCTTTCCAAATACTAACAAATTACTCGGTAGACAATTCCCGTGCTTTCTGTTTTGCTTTTCGTCGATAGTTTCCGTACTTGTCCTGAGGACTGTATTTGGGGGGTTTAGGACTAGATACAGAGCATCCACACTTTGGACAAGTAACTTGATTGAGTGTGTATTCCCCACATTTATGACACTTAAAGAGATGAGTCATTTTAGACCCCTACTTTCGAATAAAACTAATATTTCCAGAGTCACTCTCTATGGTCTTTGTTATCAGACCAAGAACATCTGAGAGAATTTCTTCTGCTTCCTGATAATCCGGACTTACTATTCTCAATTTGTAGCGAGGTGAACCAAGAGTGTAAATCTCAGTAGTAGATTTCTCATGTTTCTTACCTTCTACAAGTCCTTTTGACAAGGCCTTCTTGATGACTTCAATACCTGTTGGTCCAGAAACTGTGATAGTCATCTCTCCATCAATCTCAACAGATGGAATTTCAATTCGTTGTTTTGCTAGATCTGCAACCTGTTTACGAAGTTTCTTCGTTGCAACGACTTCTTCGAATACTTCAACGTCACCATCTGATGCTCGTTCAAGTCCTTTGTAAATCTCTCCGAAGACATCCTCAATTGGCCAACCAATCTTCTCATAGACCTGATCGAGGGTCATGCTATTCTCTTTTGCAATGAGTTCTAGAAGTTTCTCGGCTTTCTGAGCACGTTTCCATTCGTTGTTCTTAGTTCTTTTAGCTTCAGCAGACACTCTTCTGAGTGAGCAGTCGATATGTCTTTTTTCGGTGTCAACTTTCAGAACCTTGACAACAACACGTTGATTCTCATGAATGTGATTACGGATGTTCCTGACCCATGTACTGCTAACCTCTGAGATATGGATGAAACCCTCTTTCTCACCAAACTCAGGCAAAACAACGTAGGCTCCGTAGTTTGCAACTTTGGTTGCAACTGCAATAGCAAACTCATCTTGGTGTGGCCACTCAGCACGTTTCAGGACCATTTTTCTTTACATCCTATGGAAGGACCTCGATCTCCCTTGCGATTGGCTCTAGCTTTGCCTTACCACCGCTAGGCTTTGCGAGTACTTTTTCACATTTTAAACATCTAACTTCTGTACTTGCGTACCCGAAAATAATCTGCTCGTTTTCGCAGTCTAGGCACTTAACCCTTAGAAACCGCGACTTTGGTTGTTGAACGATATCACCCTTCGGCATTCAAATCACCTATGCTCTTTGTATATCGACCTTCTTCAGTCGCATACTCTTGGACTGGATTATGTGGTCGCACTCCTTGCATTTGAGTTTTAGAACAGTTTTCTTAGTTGTCTTAGCGAACCGCTTCTGGATTGGCTTCGGAAATGATCCATAACCTCGAGTCTTCCTAGCCATCCTGCGCTCTCCTTCAGCCACCCTTCTCCTCTTTCCAGGTTTTCCTATGGATACGGAGTGTTCAGTATGCTTCCGGCATCTGGGACAGTATTTGTTCAGTTCGCTCTTTATTTTCATCTAGCAGTCACCAGTCCTAGCTACGCCACTCGGTCTTGATTTCTTTATAATTCTTAGGGCATGTTCCTCTGAATGCTAGGTTGTGCAGGTTAAGCCGTGGCTACTATGGAAGATATGTGTGCAATTACAGTGGCAATCACTAGTATTGCTGCCAGTATAACAACCAATGTAGGCCCTACTTTGATGCCTGGTGTCTCGTCCTCAAAGAATCGTATTAGACCAGCACCTCCACTTGGCATTGGCCCGTCCCCGCTTTTCTTTTTTCTCTTTTTCGCGGTCTTAGGCATCATTAATCACCTTGACTTATCTCCTGACTTGGTCAGGAGCTTTTAATCCTTTTGACAGAGGTCCTATTTAGTCATC
>VAPB010886399.1_pt1 | contig 21754 bp, 17 predicted proteins | sample 3395101 | NCBI WGS metagenome assembly VAPB01 (sample SAMN08290433, study PRJNA428436) | hydrothermal vent metagenome | isolation source: Deep-sea hydrothermal vent chimney | place: Indian Ocean: Southwest Indian Ridge | reverse complement strand
CATAAAATGGCTAAGTGCTGTTTTAGCTGATGAGGGATCGTTGGCTTCAATAAATGAGCGTATTGCATCAATGTCTGCCTGAAGAGCAATGATCAGTGCAGTATTAATCAGCCAGCCAAGAGTCACAGATTCATTGACGTAATTATTAATTACCTCTATGAAGTTAATTGGTATGAATACCCTTGGTGGAGCTGTAGGGCCGATAGTCTTGAGAATAACATACTCAAATTTATCTTTATATTGTGTTTCAAGTTCACTAAAGACCTTGTCAAAGGATCCCATTATTTCAGAAGAATCATTATTTCCAGGCGCTGAATATCTGACCCTTTTATAACCAGTAAATGACGAGTTTACTACATCGGGCAAACCTTTGCTTTTGAAAGAAAACCCGCTTTCTATTTGGCCACTTGGAATTCCGTTATCCGTCCCACTTATTTTAACCCAGTGCCAAGCTTCTTTATCCTTATATTTATCCATATACCAGTCCTCTTGTGGTAATGGTGCTTTTGCATCATAAATTGGCACGAAATGATTGATGAAAATCTTATAAATGGATTGTATTGCTCCTTCTTTATTGGTTACTTCATAAGTATAGGTATAGTCTTTGGTATCGGAATCAAAGGTCACCACAGCCTTAATAATTGGCTTAACCTTATGCGGTGGGTCATAGATTGTTGTTACTTCACCGTATTCAGCTCGATCCCATTCAAACACAAACCAATCATTTACAGGATCATAGTAACCAATTACTGGCTCTTCTTGAGACCATCCATATGACACTGGTGCGATGGCAATCATACACAGTAATAAAAGCCAGATTTTTACCCTCAAATTGGAACCTCTCCTTACTGTTCCTTGCAGTGCCTGGTTGGGTGCTACTAACAACTGCCACCGTATGTTTCAAGTATTTTTTTCAAGCGTAAATCTTCCAGCTCTAATATCAAGTAATTTTCACTTTCATATGAAAACTTCCCAAGAATGATAAATAATCGTTCATCAATCCTTAGTATGCCATATGGTTTATTAGTGTCTACACGTTGCCAGTCACAATCTGTGAATGAAAAGCTGTAATCTAATAATTTGTGTTTTCCATTAGGCTTACCCCTTAACCACCCCTTTAAAAAGGAAATATCATTGCAAGAATATTCATTTGAGCCTGATGACTTCTTGTATTCTTTTACTGCCTCAAAATAGTAAAGGTAGTCACCATTATCAATTTCAGCGCGGTATAGCTTATTAAATCTCATTTCGACCTTTTCTCGTTCTACCTTTGATGTAGGAATTTGACCTCTAGAAGTCACACCAGACCGTGCTTTGTTTTCTGCTTCAGTAAAAATAGGATATATGGAGGAATGTATTTGATTGGTTTCAGTTGAATCAACTTGTTTAACAAATGAGCGTACATTTTGCTTAATATTAAGTGCTAAACCTGTTTGTCTTTCTGCATATATTTTATTTGTCATGGGTACAAAATCAGTTTGTAACCCCCACACTTCCTCACAATGACTCATAACTTGTAGTAATTTCTTAGAATTTAGTATTTTGAAATCCGAATTTAAACCCCAAAAATACCAATTGTTCTTTATATCTATGAAGTTTTCAAACCAAGGTTCATTTAAATCTCCAACCGAGCCTTCTCCTTTTTTAATAAAGCCATCTTGATTAGGCCAACTATTAACCCATTTTTTATTTTGATACCGCGCAAAAGGGACAATAACACCATCTGATCTAAAAAGGCCTACAACCAGATTGTCAGTATTTGATAATTGAGGTGGTGGAATATATGTATCATGCAGTTTGTCAAATAGATATTTTGCGTTATAAAAAAGCAGGCCATATGCTTCGGCTGTTCTCTGACTTGAAGATGCCTCATCAAGTAATGTCATAAAATGGCTAAGTGCTGTTTTAGCTGATGAGGGATCGTTGGCTTCAATAAATGAGCGTATTGCATCAATGTCTGCCTGAAGAGAAATAATCAGTGCAGGATCAATCAGCCAATCTAGAGTAACCGATTTATTGACGTAGTTATTAATTCTTTCTATGAAGTTAATTGGGTTAAATATTTTTGGTGGTGCTATAGGGCCGATGGTTTTTCCTTTAAAGGCAACACTGTCTTCTACTTCTTGGATCATAGCCAGACCCTCCTCTGGACTCATATCTGGTTCAATAGATTGGTGAATGAGTCTTGGCTCAATTATAAAATCTCTAAGCCCGGGTAACTCACTGCTCATTATCTGAAAACCATTCAAACTTTCACCTGGTTGAAGAAGGGAACCGCCCCACGTAGCGTGTCCAAAAACATCGAGGCTTGAAATCCAATTAGCAGGAGACCATAATCCAACAGGTATCATTTTGGGGGTATTTGGTTCTGACAAAACTTGGTCAGAAGTGTTTATCATATAACGAGGCCCATTAGCTATCCCGTCGTCACTAAGTTCCATTCCTTCTCGTGGTTTTTTGATATCTATACCAAAAGACCATATTGATCCAGAGTTGGCAGGAGCACTACTGATGGTATATGAATAAGTATAAATTGCACCATTAGAACTAACTTCTGCATTGACTTTAGTATCTCTTATGCTGGGTAGTTCTCCACCCCAGCAGGTCTCACTATGCACAACTACGGCAGAAAAAGTAATCACAATAAATAAGCATGAATATATTATTTTATTCATAATTATTTACCATGACATTCATAGTGAATCAAAGCAATTTCAATAAGCTTTTCCATAGTATCATGTGCACTACTTTATATCCACATTGTAGGGCTAAATAGTGATCGGTCAAAATTATTGTATTCTATTTTTTATCTCTATGACAGATTAATCCCACTCATGGAGGCACTCTGAGTATGTTCCATCTGTCTGATATATATATAGACCTGATCCTCTATCCACTAATACCCAGCCGATGGCATCTTTTTGCAGAGCAGTTTCAGTCTTATTAAGTTTTTGATTAATAGAGCATTTGATTTTCCCCGGGACCTTCCGATAAAGATACCCTTCGTAAGGCAAAAAGATTTGCACTTCTCTCAAAACCTGACACCGGTATTGGCCCTTCCCTGCACCGTGACAGACTATGTATTTACCAAGATGATATAGATCTTCTCCGTGTTGACCCAGTTGTTTTGATCGGTTAATGATGATTGCAGCAAAATCTTCCAGATCATCGTCATTGAACTGCCCTGCTATCAGTGCAGGATTTGTTTCCACAATATTATTAATAAATTTTGCAAATTCTGAGCGAGTCAAAATCTCGAAGTCAGGAAACTTCTTGATAACTTGATCCTGATACCCGTTAGAGTGGGCTAATGCAGTCACGGCCATCAAAAACACGGCGCAAAAAGAGATGATGACTACCTTCGTTGCAGAAATGCTGATCGATCTGGCATTATTAAATAGCAAATCAGTGCTCAACATAATTCCAAGTGATTTCTTTAGCTTGATTACCCTGATCGAATTCAATTGTTACAATAACATTTCCATGAAAAAGAACATCATTTAGTTTTGTGTAGTTCTCTGCAGTGAAAATAATCGACTTTGCTGTTTTTTCATGAGGCTTTTCAAGTTGTTTTAAAAAGTCTTCTTTTGTTGAACCGATCTTTAATCCATATTTCAATGAATAATCAGGGCTTGAAAGTTTTATCTCTGAAATCCAATAATAATTAGAATTTGAATCTATTGGTCTATACATAATAATAATCAGACCTGGATATTCCCACGTAAGAAATTCATTTTTTACGTCTGGCTCTCGATCCAGTTTTATTATTTTACTGGCATTTGGCGGCTTACCAAATTTCTTAAGGATACTCTCCGTAGAAACCCCACCATCAGCTCTAATACCATATATCTCTGGTTCAAACCCATTTCCTGCAAAACTCTGAATATTTGTCTGTATATTTGTTCCTCCGGCAAAGCCAGTAGATACGAACAGAATTACGTGACAATATACAAAACCTATTAGTAACAGCCTGTTAATATTGCTTAATTTCATAGTTGCTATAGTCAACCTTAATGAAATGTATAGGTCAAGCCTATAACAATAGTTTAAATATTCATGAGTTTCAAAATAAGTGCAACGAACTAACAGAAAAAGAAATTATACAAAGGTTTCCATGTCAATAACGAATTTTGAGTAATCTTGGGACGGGTCTATAACTTCAACAGCAAAACCATCATAGAGCCCTGCCGACTTCTCCAGTCTCAAAAAATTAACCGGTATTGTTAAAACTTCATCGTTATGCAACACAATGAGTATTTCCAGATTCGGCCCGGACGGAAAACAACACGCGGTCTCAATATACATTCCTTTTTGTGAAATATTGGTTGCAATCCCATAGGAGACAGAATCAGCATAGGGATACTTAACCCATATACATGCTGACTTTCTTTTATGCGCTCGTCTTTCAATCATCATTGCTATGATCCACCGTTAATAAACCGTATTGTTCAGATTCCCGGAGCAAAGGACTGTCCGCTTCAGAAGTGCGGCTGAAACAAACTGACTACGGAGTTGCTTTCGGGCTACTCAACTATGAGAAGATAATAACTCGGTCCCGGCTCTACAATTGGCAGATTGCCATCAGGCGGTTAGATATTAAATCCTCGATACCACTACGATTATACATATAGATTATTCCCAGTCAATTAAGAAATTTTAATAGGATACATAAGGTGGACTTATCGTCAGCCGATATGTACTCCGTAGTGTTCATTCTGTACCTTTATTGGTTTATTTGCATCGAGATTTACATAAACAAGCAAAGAAAAATTAACCAAAGGAAGGAAATTGAAGCGCAATTACTTCTTTGTCTTTCTATGATAAATATCGTCAAACCTGACTATATCATCTTCTTCAAGGTAATTGCCGCTCTGTACTTCTATTATCTGCAGGGGAGTTCTGCCCGTATTCTCAAGACGGTGTTTTGTCAGCCTGGGGATATAAGTACTTTCATTTGTTCTGACTTTGTAAACATCTCCCCCGTTAGTGACATTTGCGGTTCCTGACACAACAACCCAGTGTTCACTGCGGCGGCGGTGCATCTGATGACTCAGTTTGGCGCCTGGTTTGACTTTTATCTTCTTGATCTTGAAACCGGCGCCTGTCTCCAACACGGTATATGAACCCCACGGCCTGTGTACAGTCGTATGGGTTATACCCTCCTTTGCCCTCTTTTTTTTCAGGATATCAACTACCTTTCTTACATCCTGCGCCCTGCTTTTGGGGCATATGAGAGTCGCGTCAGCCGTGTCAACAACAATTATGTCGTTAAGCCCGATAGCTGAAACAAGCCTATCCCCGCAGTACAGGATAGAGTTTTTGTTGTCAATGGAAATCAGGTTGCCTTTGCGGATATTATTGTTTGAATCAGCCGGCAATACATTGTCAAGAGCGTGCCAGCTCCCGACGTCAGACCATTTCATATCAGAAGGAACAACAGCTACTTTATCCGCCCTCTCGCCTCGCTGCGAAGCGGGTTCAAGGACACCGTAATCGATTGATTCGGGTTTCAGCCGGGCAAACACTGACTTTGCAACTGTTTTGCTCCTGCCGGTCCCGATCGACTTTTCTATTCTGACAAGTCTTTTGTGAAGGTCCGGCATGTGTTTCTCTATCGCCCTTAATATCGAGTCAGCCCTCCAGATAAATATGCCGCTGTTCCAGTAATACCTTCCTGTCTTAAGGTATCTCTCCGCCTTTTCTCTGTCAGGTTTTTCCCTGAATTCCTTTACAGCGTAGATCCCTTTTCTTACCGATCTGCCGCGCCTGATATAACCATAACCTGTTTCAGGCCTGTCCGGCCTGATGCCGATAGTAACAAGATATCCGTCATCCGCAGCTGCCGCCCCCAGAAGGACCGCATTGAGAAACTTATTTTTGTCCCTGATTATATGGTCTGAAGGAAGAACTACCATTACTGCCGCAGGGTCTATATGTTTCACATAAACAGCTGCCAGCCCAATTGCAGGAGCAGTATTCTTTGCCTCAGGCTCAATTATGAATTTTGAGTCAAACGGTCCATCAGGCATATTAACAAGCTGGAGCCTTATGGACTCTGCCTGGCCGGAACTTGTCACAATGTGCGTACGCTCCGGCGGGATCAGGGAACTTAATCGCAACGCTGTTGATTGAATTAAGGTTTTTTTCCCATAAATACTAAGAAGTTGTTTAGGAGTCTCCTGCCTGCTTAAAGGCCAGAACCTGGTACCAGATCCTCCGGCAATTATTACTGAGTACAGATTGCCAGCCTTCTTTGCTGCTCTTATGGAAGTCCTTTTTTTCTTTTTTCCGGTCCTCAGGGTACTGGACATAATTTTATTGAGCCCTATTGATAATTTTTCTTTATGTAGTTAAGCAGGCCTCCGGCCAGTATTATCTCCTTCTGCCTGTCAGTCAGGTCATGCTCTGCCTTATATTTATTCCCGGTTTTAACATCTACAATCGTAACTCCGGCCGATCTCTTGACCTCAAGCGCTATATCCGGAAGCTCTATCTCGCTGTCCTTATCCAGTGAATCATAAACATCCCTGGAAACTGTTAACGGAAGAATTCCGAAATTGATAAGGTTGTCCCTGTGTATTCGCGCAAACGACATTGCAAGAACGACCTTAATGCCAAGATACATAGGCGCAAGAGCGGCGTGTTCCCTGCTTGAGCCCTGACCGTAATTTGCCCCGCCCATAATAATCCCGCTGGCGGCGCTTTTCGCCCTCACCGGAAAAGTTGAATCTATCCGCGAGAAAACATATTCTGAGATCGCGGGGATATTAGACCTGAGAGAAAGGATCTTGGCCCCGGCCGGCATAATGTCATCTGTTGTAATATTATCCTGGACCTTTAAGATCACTTTTGCAGTAAGAGACTCCGGCAGTCCTCCTTTCATGGGAAGAGGCTGTATATTCGGCCCTCTCTCCACCCTTACATTTTCCGGTTCTTTTGAAGGAGGAATTATCATTGAGTCGTCAATAGCATATTTCTTCGGAAGCTTAATGTTGATTTTTTTCTTTATGATATCCCGCGGGTCTGTTATCTGTCCGTTTATGGCTGAGACCGCCGCAGTGGCAGGACTGCACAAATATGACTTATCGCCTTTTGTACCGCTTCTGCCCGGAAAATTCCTGTTAAATGTGCGGAGGGTGACAGTATCGGTAGCAGGAGCCTGCCCCATTCCGATGCAGGGGCCGCACGCGCATTCCAGTATCCGTGCCCCCGCAGAAACCAGGTCAGACAATGCCCCGTTTTCAGTGATCATTAAAAACACCTGCCTTGAACCCGGGCTTATCGCAAGGCTGACGTCAGGATGGACCTTTTTGTTCTTAAGAATATTTGCTGCCTCCATTATATCTGTATATGAAGAGTTCACACAGCTTCCGATGCAAACCTGCCCGATCGGCATACCCGCGATTGCCCCAACTTTTTTGACATTATCAGGGCTTGAAGGTGTCGCTATCAGCGGTTCGAGTGTGCCTAGCTCTATTTCTATCTCTTCGTCATACTGACACCCGGCGTCCGGTTTAATTTCTTTCCAGTCTGCCTCACGCTGTTGAGCCTTCAGGAAAACCAGTGTCTGCTCATCTGAAGGAAACACGGAAGAAGTGGCTCCGCATTCAGCCCCCATATTTGTTATAGTCGCCCTTTCCGGTACGGTCAGGTTCTCAATACCCTCACCTGAATATTCCAGAATTCTGCCGACTCCGCCTTTTACTGTTAGTTTCCTCAGGACTTCAAGGATGATATCTTTGGCACTTACCCCGGGTTGGCAGATCCCGCTGAGATTCACACGGATGATCCGGGGCATTACCATCCAGAAAGGCTCACCTGCCATTGCCATCGCAACACTGAGCCCTCCCGCCCCGATCGCAAGCATGCCCATTGCTCCGGCATTTGGAGTATGACTGTCAGATCCAATCAGTGTCTGTCCCGGTATGGCAAATCTTTCCAGATGTACCTGGTGGCTTATACCATTGCCCGGCTTTGAAAATAATATTCCGTATTTGCTCGCAATAGTCTGAAGGAACCTGTGGTCGTCACTGTTTTCAAATCCGGTCTGCAATGTATTATGGTCTACATAGCTTACAGACAGTTTGGTCCTGACTTTAGGAATGCCGATTGCTTCGAATTCGAGGTATGCCATTGTTCCGGTCGCGTCCTGCGTAAGAGTCTGGTCAATAGAGACTGCTATCTCCTCGCCGGGCCTGATTCCTCCTGTAACAAGATGTGATGATATCAGCTTTTGTGCTACATTCATAAAAACCTCCGGAATAATACTAAGTTGCCGGCCGCAAGTTCTTTTTGCTTCAGAACCGGCAGCCATTAGCTAACATCTGATCCCCGGTTTCACACACCAAACGTCTTCTGAACCCACGGGACAATGATCCTTACTATGTCGTTATAAAAGACCAGTATGACCAGAAGGATTATCATGGCAAGTCCGACCTTTGTAGCTGCCATCATAAATGCTTCGCTCAGCGGCCTTCTCCTGAGTCCCTCAATTGATAGAAACATCAAATGTCCGCCGTCCAGTATTGGAATCGGCACAAGATTAATAATAGCAAGGTTTATACTGATAATGGCAATAAAATTAAAATAGGTAAATGCTCCGGCTGACGCGGCCTTTGCCGCGGCGCCTACAATCAATATCGGTCCTCCAACCTGCTTTGCAGATATCGAGCCCGTAAGTATTTTCACTAATGCCTCAATTGTAAGGGCACTCCACTCATAAACAGCCCGGAAACCATCTATCGGCGCGTAAAGGACACCACGGCTGAGTATCATTCCCTGCAGAGTGATTCCGATTCGTCCGATAATTTTTTCTTCATCACTTCCCAACTGTATCTTTGCCGGTTCAGGAACAATCGGAATATCTGACAGGCCGGACGGCCTCTTTACCTGCAGGACAATCTCTTCGCCGGGGCTCCTCATTATAATATCCGTCATCTCAACCCAGGTATTAACCGTTACCCCGTCTATTGATACTATGACATCACCTGATCTAAGCCCGGACCTCGATGCCGGAGAGTCCTTCACGACACCGCCTACAACAGCTGTTTTCTTGGTTATGCCCAAATCACCATAGGTAATTTCTTTGCCCTTTCTGTCTTTTACCGTTCTGGCCTCCGGAACTACCGCAATTTCCAGAACATCTGCACCTCTCTCTACACCAAGCACTATTGTTTTGCCTGGGTGATCAAATACAGCCTGCTGTATCTCAGCCCATGACGAAACTTCTCTTCCATCAATGGAAACAATCGTGTCATTTTCACGAAGTGCCGCATTTTGGGCCGGGGAGTCATCCTTTATAACTTCGATCGTCGTATTCATTTCTCTGTTGAGATCGGGTATAGATATAGGCAGGTCAAAGCTCAGAAATGCCGTAAATATAAGATACGCCAGCACCAGATTGAAAACAGGTCCTGCCAGTACAATTAAAGCCCTTTTCCATGCAGACTGAAATTTAAAAGACCGGGCCTTGTCTTCTTCCGCAAGTTCTTCGCCCGGTTCCTCTCCGAGCATCTTTACGTAACCTCCCAATGGAACGGCGGAAATCACATATTCCGTATCACCGATTTTCTTGCGCAATATGGCCGGCGGAAAGCCAAGAGAAAATTTGAGGACCTTCACACCCATAAGCTTCGCGAAAATAAAATGCCCAAGCTCATGGAAAAATATCAAAAGACCAAAAAGAATTATTGCCCAAACAAGTATCATATATAAACTCCTCCTCTATCCTTAATCTGCTGCAGTCTCCCGTTAACTCCGGATTTCTTAATGATAAACTGATTTGATAATTTCTTCCGCCTTTGACCCGGCCCATCTGGATGCCTCAATAATAATTTCCAGGGTCGAACTTTCAGGCACACTATGCTCTTTCATCGTATCAGACACAACATTTGTAATATCCGTAAATTTAATCCTTTTGTCCAAAAACGCTTCTACGGCAACTTCATTTGCCGCATTAAGCACGCAAGGCATGGTTTTACCCGCCCTGAGAGCATCATACGTCAAAGTTAGACTCTTATATTTGTCAAAATCAGGCTCTATAAATGAAAGCCCTCCTGTTTTTGACAGGTCAAGAGACGGCAGTATATTATTAAACCTGCCGGGGTATGAAAGTGCGTAACCAATAGGCCCTTTCATATCAGGGACAGAAAGCTGTGCAATGACACTCCCATCTATAAATTCCACCATTGAGTGGATAATACTCTGGGGATGGATCAGAACTTTTATTTTTTCAGCCGGCAAACCAAAAAGCCAGAACGCCTCAATTATCTCAAGTCCTTTATTCATAAGGGTACCTGAATCAATTGTGACCTTCCTGCCCATATCCCAGTTGGGATGCTTAAGAGCGGCCTCAGGCGTTACTGTCTTCAGCTCATCCAGGCTTTTATCTATAAAAGGCCCTCCTGAGGCGGTCAGTATTATCTTCTCTACCTCGTCCTTCTCTCTTCCGTTGAGACACTGAAAAACCGCACTGTGCTCGCTGTCTACCGGCAACACTCTCACCTGCCTTTTCCTGGCCTCTTCCATAACTATCTCACCAGCCATGACCAGAACCTCTTTGGAAGCCAAAGCGATGTCTTTCCCCGCCCTGATCGCTGCCAGAGTCGGCAAAAGGCCGGCTGAACCTACTATGGCCGAAACAACCATATCAACCTCAGCGTGTGTGGCAACTTCCTTGATCCCTTTCTCCCCGACAAGTATCTCCACGGGAAGCTGCTTTTTTGCAAGCTCTTTCCCAGCTCCTTCATCCAGCACGGCAACGACTTCCGGCCGGCATGCCCGGATCTGATCCTCAAGCAGCTGAATATTGTTCCTGGCCGACAGGCCGGCAACCTTAAACTGATCAGGAAAACGCGTTACGACATCCATTGTACTCTTCCCTATGGAACCTGTTGAACCCAGTATGGAAATTGTCTTCATTTACATAAACCTCAATATAAAATACAGAACAGGCCCTGCGACAAGGCTCCCATCCAGCTTATCAAGGATACCGCCATGTCCCGGAATTAAACGGCCTGAATCTTTCACGCCTGCATCACGCTTAAACATGGATTCGATCAGGTCGCCGATTATGGTGGCAACTCCAAGCACTGCTCCAATAACAACAGCACCAAGCGCTGTAAACTCCTGCATCCCGGCAGCATACTTAATTATCAGAACCCCGGCAATTCCTCCCATTATACTGCCGAAAGCACCTTCAAAGGTTTTGTTCGGACTTACTGAGGGGTACAGTTTATTCCTTCCTATTGTAGTGCCTATATAATAAGCCATACTGTCAGCAAGCCATACAGACACATAAAGCAGCAGAATATATTTTTTCCCATTAATTTCCTCTGCCAGAAACCACTGAAAACTCATAAACCCTGCCACATAAAAAAAGCCCAGCCCAAGGGGGCCTATATCAGCCATGCTCCCTGATGGAGATTCCGAGGCAATAAGCCTTATGAACAGCATCAGGAACAAACCTAAAAAAATACCTTCCTGATAATAGGCAGGATGGCGGCATGCCATGTAGAACAGAGTACCGCCTATAATAAGTCCGGGCACATAGAGCCTGGCAGGAACTTTATACATTACATAGAACTCACGCATGGCGAGCACAACTGCAGCTATCAACAACCCGAGGAAAAAAGGAAACCTGGGCAGGAAATATATATAAAAGATCAGGACAGGCAGAATTATCGCGGCCGATTTAACTCTTTGAATGTTCAATACTATTTTCTAAACCTTTCCTCACTGCACAATCAAGAGTTAAAAACCCTTGGTAGGGAACCAAATCTTCTTTCTCTTTTCTGGTACTCCATAATAGCAGATACAAACTCATCCTTCCCAAATTCAGGCCACATGGTCTCAGTAAAGAAAAGTTCTGAATATGCAGACTGCCAGAGAAGGAAATTGCTCAGTCTTTTTTCTCCGCTTGTACGAATTATAAGGTCAGGATCCGGCAGACCGGCTGTATAGAGATACTTCTGAAACACATGTTCATCGATCTCTTCAGCAGACACGCCTGATTTCATTATGCGCCTGACCGCCGCGATGATCTCCTCTTTGCCGCCGTAGCTTAAAGCACCCGTAAGCAAAAGGCCCGTATTGTTCTCGGTCATTAATTCAAACTCCTTTAATAGTCTCTGAATACTGCGCGGAAGCTTCTCAATATCCCCGATAGCCCTGAATTTTATGTTATCTCTTGCCATTTTTTCCATCTCATTTCTGAGATAGTATTTAAGCAGCTCCATTAAAGCATCTACTTCAATTTTCGGTCTCCGCCAATTCTCCATGGAAAAAGCATAAGTAGTAAGGGCTTTAAGTCCCAGCTCAATAGAGGCATCAATGATCTCTCTTACTCTCTTAACGCCTTCCCTGTGGCCTTCGATCCTGGAAAGGCCCCTCAACTCGGCCCATCGGCCGTTGCCGTCCATAATTATCGCTACGTGCTTTATATTCATTTACCCGAAAGGTTGTAATAATATAGTACGCTTCCCATAATAAAATCGCCTGACATCATTTTTGAAAGAGAACCCAGCAGATTCAGCTTTCCTATCAGAAACAGGCTGTCCCCTTCTACCCAGTAATCTTTTATACCGCCGCTGATACCGCCTAAAACCTGCACCTCATCCATCATCCCGCCGTCCCACCATAGAGAATAAACCTCTGTTTTTTTAAAGCCCGCTCCAGGAACAACCGCCGCAAACGGGATTCTTTTGACAGCTATGACCTCCTGCCCCCGTTCTGTCTGAACAGTGATCAGCCGCCCTTTCACAAACCATTCCTTATCTGTTCTTTCTACTGAAAAAGACTTCTGCTTAAATGAAACATCAAATTCCCCGAATGATTCCCGGCTTTTCCACACTAATTCCTTCCCACTGTAAAGGGTAAGATAGCCTTTGTCATTAAAGGCAACTATGTCCGGATGTCCGGTATTCTGCCAGTCAACATAAGTAAATCCGAATATATTAATACCGGCAGGCAATTCAAGCGGCCTGTCCACCAGGTATTTCCCGTTCTTCCACATGCCTTTATACACAGCACCGCTTATGCCGTTATATGGAGTATAGTTCTGCATTACCAGACTCTTCCCGATAACTCTAAAAATATACGGGGCATGGTCCCATATCTTCCGGTATCCTTCTTCCGGGTCATATTCAATAACAAACGAATTCATCGAGCTGGCTCTCTTTTTTCTCTGAACTTGACTGTTTGTAAGATTAACGTTAACCCTCACATCTTTTATGGCTGTAACAAATATCTCATCCCTGCCGTTACCATTGACGTCGAGAACGTCAATGGTAATTATTCTCTCTTTGGGACTCCCTTTTATATACCAGATCTCCTGAGGCTCCTGTTCGAAATTATAAATCCGGATACCGGAACCGTCACTGACAACAAGCTCCCTTCCTTCGTTTTCGTCAACATTACCCATTGCGATCAGTTCTCCATCGGCAAGCTCATGCCGGATCCATGGTTCCCGGTCGCCGGTTACCATAGATATAAGTTCTTCCTCAGAGGCAAGCTCTTTTGCAAAACTGATCCCAACCTCCTCTTCCGTTTCCCCTATTTTAACTGTATCGCTCGACCAGAAAAGTTTTGCGTTCAGATATAGCTTTTTGTTTCTCACCGGAGTCGAGAAAAAAAGAACTGCCTCGGCTCCCATGTCTCTGGCAAGCGCTGCAAGTTCTTCCTGATCATCAGTACCGGCGTATGATTCCAGGAATGAGAACCGCCCTGAATTCAGTAGTGACCTGTAGAAATTCTCCGACAGGTTCCATTCCGCGTTCCTATCCTGGAAAAAAGCCAGTTTTATTTTTGAAGAAGTTATTCTGGCTATATCTCCGGCCTCCGGTTCACCGCTGACAATCCTGCCCGGATATATTGATCCGTCAGAAGCTGATCCTGATTCTGAACCGGGTTCAAATATCTCGATAATTCCCGCCATTTTTTCAGATCTGCCAAGCGGCTCCTTTGTCACGGGGTGGTAGAACGGTTTACCCTGCCTGAAAACGGAGAGTCTCATGCCCTTCTTCAGATTCTTTCCCGTCTCCAATCTTACTTTAACGATATTGCCCTTAATGCTTACCACTACACCACTTGCAGGCGTAAAATAAGACAACACCGAGTCTCTGACTGCATTAACCGGGTTTTTCTTCATGGAAGCATCAGGATCCGATGCGCTCGTGTCCTCAGCGAACGCATTGACGGTTCCGGCGCACACAAATGCCAATGCTAAAAACATGATCTTACAATATTCGAGAAGTTTCATTGTCTATATGCCACCTCGTATTTTAACATTTAATACAAATGTTTTAAAATTACTTAATTCACCACAAAAACGTTCAGTGAATGTTAGTGAACGAATATTAATAAATAGATGTTTTCCCTGCGTTGTGTTACCAGAGGTAACACTAAATTATACACATCTTAAAAGACTTTTTTCTCATTCTAAACAAGACCGGCGGCTTCAATCTAATTCGATGTCTGGACATCGCAGATGTAATTACTAATTTCACGCCTGTTTACTTCACCGACATGCCCGGCAGTGACCCCATCAGATATTTAAGGTCCTCATCTTCAAACTTTATACCTCCGCCCACATACAGCCCGCGCCTTTTACTGTTGAGAATATTATCAAGGCCGGTACTTATGAAAATATATTTAAACAATGTGTAATCCAGGCCAACCCGCAGATGGGCGTCATCAGCTCCAGCTTCATCAGCGTTGAAGTCCCAAATATCAGCACTAATTTTAACCCGGTCATCGCCCATGAACTTCAGGAAGTAGTCAGCGCCAAAACCAAAAGTGTTTTCCATTAAACCAACTCTCAACGCAAGGTCATTAATACGTTTTGCAAACTGGGCGGTAAATTCGATTTCTCTCTTAACCTCCTCTTTCCTCACAGTAACCCCATCGATAGTAATATCCGTGATCTCTGCTGATCCCAAATTGTCTGATACAGCGCCCAGAATATAATAATAGTCTTCTTTGGGTTTCAATGTTAAGTTGAAGTAACCCTTCCAGTCGTTATTATCCCTGAGATACTCGGCACGAAAATCCACAAAAGTCCTGAGCCGGTTTACCACATCAAGGCCCTTTCCTATGCCTTCGCTAAGGCCGCTGACTGAATCATAAAGCTTTTCATCATGAAGAAGTTTTCCAATTGTCCCTTCTCCCTTTTCCAGTTTCTGCGCAATACTGTCCGCGGATTTCGTAGCCGATTGCAAATTCTCGATGCTCTCTTTAAGGGCATACCTGTTCTCACCTATCAGGGCCCGCAGGTCTTTCGCAACAGCGCTGAGATCATCAATCAGGCCCGGTCCTTTGTCCTGAAGTACGGAGGAGAAATCCTCAAGCTTCACAATCGTTGATTTTATAGGTTCCTTGCCCTCCTCCAGAATTTCATCAAGGCTGGCAGTAACAGACTGCAGGTTATAAATAGTATCTTTCAAAGACCCTCTTTCATCTTCACCGAAAATATCCAGAAGCGCCTCTGCCAGATCATTAATATACGTCGCGGCTGATGTAAGTTCGTTAGCAAGCGCGTCAATATCAATAGGAGCCTCGGTATTTGTAATTACATCGCCGTCCTTCAGAGGCCGTTCGGAAGGAGTCCCGGACCAGATAGCAAGATATTTATCTCCCAGGAGCCCTGCCACTCTAAGCGACGCTTTTGCGTCCGCATATATCTTTACATCCGGGTCGATCAGCAAAGATAGTTTCGCCATGCCATTCTTAAGCCGCACATTTCCAACAACACCCGCGTCTACACCGGCAACTTTAACCCTTGATTTTTCATCCAGGCCGCTAATGTTATCAAAGACCACGTACAGCGTGTAACCCTTTTTCCAGGCAACACCCAGGCCGCTGACCTGAAAGGTCATGTAAGCCAGGAGAATTATCACAATGACGGCAAATAGCCCGACTTTAAGCTCTGTCTTCATACTCTATCCCTTCAAGCGATATCGGCCCCAGTGCACTGCCGGTTATAAACTGCTTTATAACAGGATCAGAAGTGTTCTTAATTTCATCCGGAGAGCCGACACCGATAATTACACCATTATAAAGCATCGCTATTCTATCTGCAATCTTATAAGCACTGATCATATCATGTGTAATCGCGAATGACGTAACTTTAAGTTTCTCCCGCATATTTATTATGAGGTCATTAATGGCATCAGCCATAATGGGGTCCAGACCAGTGGTAGGCTCATCATAAAGGAGTATCTCCGGTTCCATTGCTATAGCTCTTGCAAGCCCTACTCTTTTACGCATTCCGCCCGAGAGTTCAGAGGGCATTATGTCGTTTACTCCCACAAGTCCGACCATTTTCAGTTTATTAGCTGATATCTCCCTTATTTCGCCTTCACGCAGATGAGCATGTCTTCTTAAACCAAAGCCGACATTCTCCCAAACAGGCATTGAATCAAACAACGCGGCTGACTGAAACAGCATTCCGAACTTCTTTCTGACCTCATTCAGGTGTTTCTCATCAAGGCCGGTAATCTCAACTCCGTCAATGATCACTTTACCCCGGTCAGGTCTTAGAAGTCCTATTATGTGCTTCAGGAGAACACTCTTTCCTGAACCGCTGCCGCCAATAATAACTACACTTTCACCTTTTTCGATCTTCAGGTTAACGCCGCAAAGTACCTGTTTCGTTCCAAAGGATTTGTGTATGTCAATAAGTTCGATCATTTGAATAACAGGGATGATAAAAAGTAGTCTGAAATAAGTATTGTCATGAATGACAGCACTACGGCTCCGGTTGTCGCCTTTCCGACACCCTCAGCACCTCCTCTGGTGTAAAAACCCTTATAACAGCATATAAGCGAAAGTGCCGCGCCGAAAAAACACGCTTTAATAAGGCCGCTGTATATATCCTGCATCTCCAGATAGTCCCAGGTCATTCTCATGTATGAAGTTTCACTGGCTCCGAGAAATGATACAGTAACCAGATAGCCCCCCATTATTCCGACGATATCAGATATTACCGTAAGAAAAGGAAGCATAACCAGTCCCGATATGAACCTGGGCACAACGAGATATTTTACAGGGTTTGTAGCGAGCGTCTCAAGAGCGTCAATCTGCTCGGTTACCCTCATGGTTCCAAGTTCCGCCGCCATGGAAGCGCCGGCGCGTCCTGTAACTATAAGTGCAGTAAGAACAGGGCCAAGTTCCCTTGTCATCGACAGCGCCACGACCGTTCCAACAAGACCTTCAGCGCCGAACCGCTCGAAACCGGTATAACTCTGAAGCGCAAGTACCATCCCGGTAAACACAGCGGTTATCAGAACAACCGGCAGGGAATTCACACCGACCTCCACCATTTGTTTGAGGATATTCTTCAAGTCTGCTGGAAATCTGAAGATCCATTGAAGCGTGGAATAGACAAGGATTATGAACTGGCCAATTGCTTCAAGCGGGCCTTTTACAAAACTCCCTATGTATTCAATTATTTTGATAAACAATGCTGATTCAAACCCCTGGTTTTGTTTAACAATTATACGACATTGTCCGGGCTTTGTGTATTTTATAGTGCTCGATTACGCCAAACGCAATCGGCAAATAGAGTTTTTCAATTCCCGCGGATCTGCATTATTAAAACTAATAAAACAGCGGGAACCGGCGCATCCTGATATTCACCAGAATACCTATAGCAATGAAATTTGAAAGTAATGCCGTACCGCCATAACTAATAAACGGCATAGGAACACCCACAACAGGAAGCAGAGCAAGGGTCATGCCTACATTAATGAAAAAATAAAAGGCAAGAATAAAAGTAACGCCAAGCGCGAGAAAACTGCCGGCCGGATCTCTCGCTTTTCTCGCGGTTTCAAGCCCTCTCATGATAATGAAAATATAGAGCAAAAACAGAGCAAAACTCCCTACAAAACCCCATTCTTCAGCAAATACGGAGAAAATAAAATCCGTATGTTTTTCCGGCAAAAACCTTAATGGGGCCTGTGTTCCTTTCATATAGCCCTTGCCGGAAAATCCACCTGAACCGATAGATACCTTTGACTGCTTTACATGATATCCTACTCCATGCTGATCGGCATAAGGATTAACAAAAGCTATTATCCTCTGCTTCTGATAACCCTTTAATTCTCCCCACAATATAGTGCCGACAAACGGCATAGACAGCAGCCCGATAATCACGGTCAGGACTATGATCTTTTTTCTGATGCCCGCAGTCAGCACCATTGAAATGAAAACAAAGAGCAGAATCACGACCGTTCCAAGATGAGGCTGCTTTAAAATCAGAAACGCCGGAAAGGCAAAGAAGATCAGAGTCATTTTCGTGAGCTCTTTGACGCCAAGAGCCACCTTCTGATCGAGTTCCGAAAGATACCGCGCAAGCGCCATCACAAAAAAGAATTTAAAGAACTCGGATGGCTGAAATGACATAAATCCCAACGGGATCCATCTCTGAGCCCCCATGCCTTTTTTGCCTGCCACAAGCACTATTATCAGGAGAATAATACCTATAAAGAAAAATACATATGCGAACTTTATAAGCCATCTATAGTCGATACTGACAACAGCGAAAAAACAAATCAGCCCTAGGCCCATCCAGTAAAGCTGTTTCAGATAATATGACTGCTGCGCCGCGTCAAGGACCGGCCTTGTCGCACTGTAAATCGTCATTACCCCGATAAGAGACAGAAGGATCGCAAAGAAAAAAATGCTCCAGTCAAAGTTTTTAAGAAGTCTTCTGTCTATCATATTAAATAAACACAGATGATCGCTGATTGTCAGCACCTGCCGGCTCGCCTCGCTTCGGCGAAGCGGGCCGGCAGGCAGGGATGATCACAGATTTGACTGCGGTCATCAGCATATTTTTAATCTGTGCTAATCTGCGCTCTTTCATTGAAATATTTCTCTATTACTCTCTTTGCTACAGGCGCGGCTGCCGTGCTTCCGTGTCCTCCGTGTTCGACAAACACCGCCACTGCAATCTTAGGGTTTTCTTCAGGCGCGAATGCCACAAACCAGGCATGGTCCCTGAATTTCTCCGGGACTTTAACTCTGCCGTCATCCGCTGTGACTACCTGCGTCGTCCCTGTCTTGCCGCCTATATCTACAATTTCCGACTTCGCCATGTGACCTGTCCCGTCCTTATCTGAGACAACAGCCATAAGCGCCTTCTTTACAATTTCGATATTTTCAGGCTTGATATCAATCATCCGATCCGGATCTTTTCCAGGGTCAGGTGTCGACAGAAGACTGAGATTGAGCAATTTGCCGCCGTTGACTACTGCAGCGGTAAGCCGCGCCATCTGTAAAGGCGTGGCAGACAGGTACCCCTGCCCGATCACTGTGTTTAAGGTCTCACCCAAATACCACCGCTGGTTTTTCTTTTTCAATTTCCATTCGGTAGATGGTACTATCCCGCTCCTTTCGCCTTCAAGTTCAACACCTGTAGGGCTTCCAAGGCCGTAATCAAGGGCGTACCCTGCGAGAGTGTCGATATCAATTCTTCTGCCCACTTCATAAAAATAGACATCACACGACTCAACAATTGCGTCGTGCAGGTTGATAGAGCCGTGTCCCTGTTTTTTCCAGCACTTAAACTTTCTGCCGATATCAATTGACCCGGAACAATAAAACTTTGCACTGTTTGAGACTATCCCTTCTTCTAGCGCGGCCAGTGCGGTAATGATCTTAAAAGTGGACCCAGGCGGATACTGGCTCTGAATGGCCCTGTTGAGAAAAGGCTTCTTAGGATCACCTGCCAATTTTTTCCAGTCATTGATACTGATTCCCCTTGAAAAAAGATTCGGGTCAAACGCAGGCACACTGACAAGGGCAAGGATCTCACCTGAGTTCGCGTCAAGGACTACTACGGCCCCTGCCCTGTCTCCAAGCGCATCCTCCGCCTCTGACTGGAGCTTCAAGTCAAGAGTGAGCTTTACATCACTTCCCTTGACAGGCTGTTGAATCCCGACAACCTCTATTACCCTGCCTATAGCATCGACCTCGAGAATCTTTCTGCCTGCTGTTCCTCTCAATTCCCTGTCATGGATCTTTTCGATGCCGCGCTGGCCTATAAAAGCTCTGACCGGGACATCACTGTATTCGGGATCTCTCACCTGCTCCAGGGTCAGATGTCCCAGATATCCGATAACATGGCTCGCAAGATCTCCATAAATATATTCTCTGCTGATCACGACCTCTACCTGCAGGCTCGGGTAATCCATCTTTCTTGCCTCAACAAAAGCAACTTCTTTCAGAGAAACATCCTGTTTAAGTTTTACAGGCCCAAACGGATCTCCCACAGCCTTTTCAACTCTTTCCCTGATCTCCTCGGATGAAAGGCCGACAAGTCTGCCCAGTTCTTCCAGCATCTCAGGGTCTTCGGGAAGGTCTTCAGTCACAACCGATATATCAAAAGACGGGATATTCTTTACGAGGGGCATATCATTCCTGTCGTAGATAACACCCCGCGGAGCCGGTATCTCGACAATCCTCAGTCTGTTGCTTTCAGCGATTTTCTTGAATTCCTTGCCCTTGATTATCTGCAGATCCCAAAGCCTCAGGAAATAAATTGCGAAAAGAATACCGATAATGTATGCCCAGACAATTATCCTTCTATCCATTCCGGTTCCTTATCCGCTTCTAAATCAGTGATCTCGTTTCCTCCTCAGAGTTTAGAAAAGGATATGCCAGGAGACTAAATCCCGTTGTGTAAAGCACCTGCAAAAGGGGAATATTCATCGGCCTGCTCATAAAAGATATGCCGGCAAATATCTCATAACAGATATGTATCATCAGTATATCAAACAAAGAAAAAATGGCTGCCATCAGGGTGCTTGCAAAAAAGTTCCATTGAAATAACCCCTGCCTGATCGAAGCCACGGCATAACCGATAAACATCTTACTTATAATATTCGGTCCGAAAATAACTCCGCTGGCAGAATCTATCATAACGCCGGTTACAGCACCGTATACCATTCCTTTTTTTGATCCGTTCTTGAGCGAATAAAAGAAAACGAGGATGAGCACCAGGTCAGGCTTTATACCTTTGAAAAATACCGCCTGAATCGAGATAAAAAAAATCGCAGCCAATATATACTTTGAAAAAGCTATCATCTTTTTAGTATTAAAACTTCCTCCACTGTATTGGGATTTTGAGCCGGGGTGACCTCAATTGTCTGAAAGAATTCGCCCGTCTTCTTTTTTACATCAGACACGGCCCCCACAAGAAATCCATCAGGATAAATACCGTCAAGTCCTGAAGTCACGACCTTATCACCAACAACTATGTTAATATCCTGCGGTATGTACTTAAGATTGCATTTGTCATCGCCGCGCCCTTCCAGGATACCTTCAATCCTTGATGACTGGAGCCTGACGGCAACCGATGAATTAACATCAGTTATAAGGACAATATTCGATCTCCTGTTCAAAACCCTGTGGATCCTGCCGACAGCTCCGGAAGGAGTAACCGCGATCATATCCTTAAGAATATTATCCTTCATTCCTTTCCTGATCCAAAGGACCTGAAACCAGTTGGTCGGGTCTCTTGCGAACACTTCTGCCGTCGTAACATAGTCCGCCCTTTTCTGTTTCAGGTCAAGGAGATGTCTTAACCTTTCATTTTCATGCAGGGCTTCCACATATTCATTCCTCTCCCGTTCGATCTCTTTTATGCGTTCCATCAGGCGCCTGTTCTCATCTTCCTTGCCGGCGATCAGGATATAATTATTGAAAAGGTCAGCTATCCCGTCAGTAACATCGGAAATCCCCTGTTCAAGGATCT
>VAPB010375424.1_pt1 | contig 21754 bp, 19 predicted proteins | sample 3395101 | NCBI WGS metagenome assembly VAPB01 (sample SAMN08290433, study PRJNA428436) | hydrothermal vent metagenome | isolation source: Deep-sea hydrothermal vent chimney | place: Indian Ocean: Southwest Indian Ridge | reverse complement strand
TCGTTAAAGATGGAGTTAGGCTGGAGGTCAAATGCCGTAGGAAAGGTGCGTCCCAATTTGCCGCTATATCAAATTTACACATAATAGTTGACAGTACCCATAGCGCCCACAAGTGTAAGCTGCCCGGTGGTCTGATTGACTGTATAAAAGCTTCCGTCCTCTCCTCCAACATAAAGAGTCCCGGCACTGTCTGCCTCCAGTGCTATGACATTACCAGTGCTCATAGGAGTACCAACCGGGGTGGCAAGCCCTGTTAAGATGTCCACTGTAGCAAGTTGTGCATTTGAGGGATACATCATCGTCCAGAGCGTTCCATCTGGTGTAAAAGCAGCAGCATAGCCAACGAAACCGACACCTAATGCCCCAACCAAAGTTGCAGCGCCTGTTGTTGTATCAATAGTGATAAGCGTATTTCCATTATCTCCAGTGCTGTAAATAGTAGCTGCACCTGCCTGCACGGTTAAAGACAACATCATTACAATGAAAAACATTAAAGTCTTACTCTTAACTATCTTACACATATTTTCCTTCTCCTTTCATTGATTTGGTTATGATTGATTTGTTATCAATTTATCTTCCTTCTCAAGGATTCTTTATCATATCTGCGAAATTTTTGCACAAATGTACTACTTTGTCAAGTAGAAAAGGAATGGGAATGAGTGAGAAATGGGGTCATGCAGATAAGTGTATACAATGAGGAGCCTGCATTATCCAGTGTCCTTTTGATGCCGTGTATTTCAAGGACCAGACAGGTAATATTATATTTCCGGAAACCATAAGAAAATTCAAATTAACCCTTAAAGGTAAGTGTGGTGTGAAGGTTGTCTGATATAATTGATATAATAAAGCTTACACTGAAGGGCACAGAGTCATTACAGATGGAAGTTAAAATGAACATCCTTATCACAGGCGGCACAGGTTTTATTGGCAGTGCTTTAAGCCGCAAGCTTAAAAATTCCGGACACAATGTAACAGTAACAACAAGACGTCAAAGCGATTCCAAAGAAAAATTAACGTGGAGTCCGCCAGGGCTGATTCCTGAAAGCAAGCTCTCAAATATTGACGCTGTCATTAACCTTGCAGGTGAATCCATTGCTTCAGGACGGTGGACAGCAGAGCGGAAAAAACGCCTTATCTCAAGCAGGGTCGAGACAACCCGCGCCCTGGTTGAATCGATAAAAAACTCTGACCCCGGACCAAAAATATTAATAAGCGCTTCTGCAGTCGGGTTTTACGGCCAGCACGGGGATGAGGAGGTTACAGAAAACACCGGGCAGGGCACAGATTTTCTTGCAGAAATATGCAGGGCGTGGGAATCAGAAGCATTAAAAGCACAGGAATCGGGGCTCAGAGTAGTGATTATGCGGTTTGGCACTGTGCTTGAGTCTGACGGCGGGGCATTACTTAAAATGATAACACCTTTTAAATTATTTTTAGGAGGGCCCTTGGGCAGCGGCAGGCAGTGGTTTCCCTGGGTACACAGGGACGATCTGACAGGCATAATAAAATACGCTATGGACAATAAGTCCATGTCAGGCCCTTTTAATGTGACCTCGCCTCAGGCTGTAACAAACAGAGAGTTCAGTGATGCTCTTGGCAGAGCGCTAAACCGTCCATCATGCCTTCCGGTGCCCGGCTTTGTACTTAAAATAGTCTTTGGTGAGCTAAGCAGTATACTCCTTACAGGACAGAAAGTTCTGCCTGAGAAAATTTTAAACGCAGGTTTCAAATTTAAATATCCGGATATAGACGGAGCGCTCAGGGCGATATTCAGTAAATAGGTATTGCAGGTTGCGGGTTACGAGATGCGGGTTAAGAAAAAGATAATAGCTGATACAAAAGACTGTTGCGGGTGGCGGGCTTACATGCCATAGGCATGTTAAGAAAATTTTGTTCATAGTTCATTGTTATCCGTTCATTGTTTTGCCATGAACCATGAACGGTGAACCATAAACCTAAGATGCGCTTACACTGACACTGTTTTTCACTGACACATACACTGAAAACTGACACTTATTATCATAGAGAAAAACGATTCATCCCTTCAGCTTCTTTAAAAACTTCTTATTCTCAAAAAACCAATCAACTGTATTCTTAACACCCTGTTCAATAGTGGTTTTGGGTCTCCATTTAAGTATTTTCTTTGCCTTTGCTATGTGTGCCCATGTTGCCCTGACATCAGCCGGATGCCTGGGAAATCTTTTGATCCTGGCTTTTTTACCGAGATTCTTCTCAATAAGTTTTATCACATAACTGAGTTTTACAGGCTGGTCGCTTCCAAGATTTATCACTTCATAGCCTGTCGGCCTCAGTGCCCTTATCGTGCCGTCAGCAATGTCATCGATATAGGTAAAATCCCTTATCTGCTTTCCATCGCCAAAAACAGGTATCGCCCTGCCGCCATCAATATTTTTAATGAACTTAAATATGCTCATATCAGGCCTGCCGGACGGCCCGTACACTGTGAAATACCTTAAAACACTTATATCAAGTCCGTGAAGGAAATGGTATGAGTAGCAAAGGGCTTCAGCGCCTTTCTTGGTCGCGGAGTAAGGGGCAAGGGGCGTGTCGGTCTTTATATCCTCTTTAAACGGCATTTTGCTCAGCCCGTAAATACTTGATGTAGAGGCAAGGACAAATTTTCCTGTTTTAAACTCCCTGCAGCATTCAAGAAGATTCAAAGTCCCTTTTGTGTTGGCATCAAGGTAAATCCACGGGTTTTCCACAGAGGCCCTTACACCGGCTCTTGCCGCAAGGTTGATAACAGCATCTATCTTATGCCTTCTGAAAATACCTTTCAGCTTCTTATAATCACCGATATCAAATTTATAAAAGCTAAAATTCGGCCTTTGCTTTAAAACTTCCAGTCTCCATCTTTTAAGAACAGGGTCATAGTAGTTATTCATATTGTCAATGCCTATGACCTTTTTATTCATCCCAAGCAGAACATGAGATACTTTCCACCCTATGAAACCCGCACTCCCGGTTACAAGTATGGTTTTCTCCTTTACATACTTTTTCAACGTTGTATTTTTCACTAAAGCCTCCAGTATTGAAATCCTGCCTTTACTGAACGTGTCTTATTAAAAAATGCCTTTACATCGATCAGCACCGGTCTTGCATTACAAAGTTTTTTTAAATTTTCAGGGGTAAGACTGCGGTATGCCCCGTGTTTGACCGCAAGGACTATCCCGTCAAAAGGTTTTTTATCCTTTGGTTTTTTAAGGAGATGTATTTTATATTCTTTGTAAACATCCGCCGGATCAGCATAGGGGTCATGGACAAAGACTTTTGCTCCATAAGTTTTTAATTCATTATAAATATCAACAACTTTTGTGTTTCTTATATCGCGTATGTTCTCCTTAAATGTAAGCCCGAGAATCAGTATCTTACTCTTTTTTACAGACTTCCCGGAATTTATCAGCTGCTTTATCGTCTCCCCCGCTATATACCTGCCCATATTATCGTTAATCCTCCTGCCCGAGAGAATAACTTCCGGATGATACCCTTCAGCCTGAGCCTTGAATGTCAGGTAATACGGATCAACACCTATACAATGACCTCCGACAAGCCCGGGATTAAAAGGCAGAAAGTTCCACTTTGTTGCTGCGGCATCGAGCACCGCCTTTGTGTCAAGCCCCATTCTGTTAAAAATAATAGCGAGTTCATTTACCAGTGCAATATTCAGATCCCTCTGGATATTTTCTATAACCTTAGCCGCCTCTGCCGTCTTTATGTCAGGCGCTTTATGTATTCCGGCCTTCACAACTGTGCCATAAATACCTGCCAGCAGGTCAAGGGTCTTTTTGTCCTGCGCTGCCACAACTTTTACAATTTTTGATAGTGAATGAGAGCTGTCTCCGGGGTTAATCCGTTCAGGAGAATACCCGATTTTAAAATTTTTACCACAGACCATTCCTGAAAATTCTTCAATAACGGGAACACAATACTCTTCTGTAACACCGGGGTATACTGTTGATTCATATACAACAACAGTACCTTTCTGAATGTTCCTGCCTACAATTTCAGATGCTGAGCTGAGAAATGAAAGGTCCGGATTTTTATGCTCATCAATAGGGGTAGGGACTGTAACGATTATTATTGATGCCTGCCTTAAACTGCCCGGATCGCCTGTAAAGACTACTTTTGAGGCTTTCAGTTCTTTTTTTGAAATTTCTCCGTTACTGTCAATGCCTTTTAAGAGTTTATTTATGTGCTCTTTTTGCACATCGAGTCCGACAACATCAAAAGAGCCGGATAATCTGACCGCAAGAGGCAGTCCCACGTAACCCAGCCCGACAACAGCGATTGATTTCTTTCTCTTTAAAAAATCCTTGAGCATCTCATCCCTTTTTACGGTGTCATGTTAATGGAAAATCATCGTTATTCAGTCTGTTATAATACTGTAAAGAATAAATAAAAAACAATTATTTCTAAACAACGGACTTTTACAAAATTTTGAGTAAACCCCATTAGAAGAACTTTGCCATTCTAACAGGAATGCTCACACGGAGCATTAGCCTCGTGTTCACTTTAAAAGGAGTTTATTCTACCCACGCTGCAAGCCTGCCTGCCGGCAGGCAGGCAGCGGAGCTTTCTAACGAGGTAAATCGAATCATATAACTTATTAAAAAACAGAGGGGGAACAGTTCAATCTTTTGTTTAGAGAGATGGAGCGGGCTTTCTTGGGACATGGAAAAACTTTTTATCTGTTAATGTTCCTATAACGCTCATGGCAGCCAAAGAGTGGCCTTCCGGATTCCAGTGTTTGTCGCTTCGCCAGAACAGTTCAAAACCGTTATCCCGCATAACCCGGCGGAAATCCGGAAGCAGGTCGATAAAATCAATATCGAGTTCTGTTAGAATTTGAGCAAGCCGCTTATTCCCAAATGCTTCCTCAATACAGAGTTTTTCGGGTTTTAAGGAGTTGGCAATAATATTTTTCATATCTGAAAGACTGGTCTCATAAAGGGATGGGACACTAAAAACAACCAGCCTGCTGTCAATCGCTTCTACATCATTTTTCAACCGGGATAGTATACGTTTTGTTACATCCCATGCTCTTGAATATTCAGGAGGCTCCTCACAATAATAAATACCAAGCAAGGAAAGTTCCTCAAGGGCTTTATCTATCGGGTTTGGGTCCTTTTCCCGGTTTTGTGAAAGCTTTAAAACTATCCTGTTGTACTCATCAAAGACCTTGCCCAGCAGTATTGAATGCCTGGCTAATTTATAAGGTATTGATTCCAGCCGGTTCCTGGCCTTTTTATAACTGAGCAGGGCATTATCATAATCTATTTGAGTAATCTGCCAGGAAACAGGATATTCCGGGTCAAGAAAGGGCCGGGTTTTCCGCTTATTGATAATCGACTCAAGTTCAAAACTATTATTCCTTACATCGTTAGCGATAAAGAACCCTGCTAATACAAGGTCTGGTTTAAACTGTTTTCCATGTTCTGCAAAAGATAAATACTCCTGAAGTGTCCCATAGCCGCCTACTCCAAAATTAATGACCTCAATGTTATCCCCCTGTTTGCGGGCAAATTCCTCAAGACGTTGAGCAAAAGATTCATTGAAATTTACAGAGTAGGCTTCCATAAATGAATCACCGAGTACCAAAATACGAAATAGACCGTCAGGATTTTCAACGGTATGTTCATAGTCACGCCACCCTCCCGAGTTGTACTTTATATAAACTGTTTTCTCCTGAGGGGTATAGTAGTAGCCGGAACCAGGCTCCAGAACCCATCCCATGGTAGGATGAGGTATCCTGAATTCAAAAGACGTGCTGTCATCTATGGGTATAATCTTCCGAAGGACAAATTCCACGGAAATTAAACAGATAGAAATGCTAAAAACTAAAAGCGCAAGTTTGGTAATTAATTGACTTTTTCTGCTAATTAAAGTGTTGAATGTTTTTCCACCATTATTCATTTTTGATTATATTAACTCCTGAACATTTTTTTTTACAATCCTCTTATTGAATTCATAAGAGTTTAAAAAATATTTTCCTGTCGAAATGGCATCTCATTTAGATATAATAAGCGTAAGAATCCATTCATTATGACCTTTTTTCTTTAAGATTTTTAAACACCTTGACAAATGGCACTTACAATACTTCATACAGAAGAATCAAAAGGCTGGGGAGGCCAGGAAATAAGAATAATCCAGGAAGCCTTAGGCATGAGAAAGCGTGGACATAATGTCATTATCGCTGCTCATCCTGAAAGCAGTCTTTTAAAGCGCGGAGATAAAGAAGGCTTTAAAACGATACCTCTTGAGTTTAAGAGACGTAATTTTATCAGTATAATCTGGTTTTTTAAGAAATTGATAGAAAAAGAAAAAATCGATATTGTCAACACACATAGTTCAAAAGACAGTTGGCTTACCCTGCCGGCAGCAAGGCTTGCGGGCAACAAACCTCTTATCTTAAGAACAAGGCACCTTTCAACTAAAATACGTCGTGGAATTATGAATAAGGTTTTATATAACCAGCTGCCGCATTTTGTGATTACTACCGGCCAGGCAATTAGAAAACAAATGATTGAGGAGAATGGCTTCAATGCTGACAAGATAATATCAATCCCAACAGGCGTTGATATTGACATATTTAATCCTGTAAACCGGCATGATGATATAAGAGAAGAGCTTAAACTTGAACAATCAACTCCATTAGTCGGCGCTGTGTCTGCTATCAGAAGCTGGAAAGGCCTCGATTCCTTTGTAAAAGCAGTTCCTCTAATATTGAATGAGATCCCGGAAGTGAGATTTATAATAGCAGGAAAGGGACTTCCCGGGAAAACCCTTAAACTTAAAAAATCAATAGAAGAAGCAGGTGTAAAGGATAAGGTCTATCTAACGGGATTCCGGGAAGATATCATGAATATATTTAAATCCATCGATATTCTCGTCCATCCATCTTATGCTAATGAGGGTGTGCCGCAGGTGGTCCTGCAGGCCATGGCAATGCAAAAACCTGTTATCGCATCTGATATCCCCCCATTAAAAGAGGTCGTAATTGAAAAAGAAACAGGCATACTTTCACCTGTAAAGGACCCCGAAAGTATTGCCAGAGCGGTTATCGGACTGCTAAGAGACAAAGAACTGTCAAAAAGGCTGGGTAAAAATGGTAGAAGGCTAACAGAGGAAAAATATTCATTGGCAGGCATGCTTGACAGGATCGAAGCTTTGTATTCTGATTAATACAATTAAAGATGGTAATCTTACTTACCGAAACGCTTAGAAATTGTATAATAAACCTCAATAAAAGGACAGAGATTTGAAACCTTACGAATTTTTAGGCAAGCTGGAACATCAGATAGATAAAATCCTGGAAACAAAAAACAGGGTTTTAATTTCTGTTGTTGGTAAGGGCGGAACAGGAAAAAGTTTTTTTGGAAAATATTTAAGGAATCACGGATGCGGTAAATTTAACAAAAGAAATATTTCAGTCATAGATGACTCTGTAATGTGGGTTGATTTTCTGTATGTTTTTCGCAAAGCCGTTAGAATTAAAAATAACATATTTGATGAACTCCATCCCTTTCTGAAAAAACTCCCAAAGAGGAAAAAAATAATTTTTTATATGAATGCCACTCCATGGGAAAGAATATCAGAAGCAGATATTTTATTAATATTATCAACTGATGAAAATAAAAGACGGGAAAGATTGCAACGGAGATATAAAAACCCGGAAGATGTTAACGGGCTTTTAAACGCAGATAATATTACTGATTACAAAATAAAATATTCATGTTTATTAAAAGAGAAAATATGAAATTTCATCAAGAGATTGTAACTGAATTTTTTTATGAAACAGTATAAAATTTTCTTAATAGCACATTTTAATAAACCATGGACTTCCGCCTGGGCATATAAGGCAGGCTTTGAAAAAAATGGTCATTTTGTTATGACATTTGACCCTTTTTTAACTCAGGACCCTCTTAAAAATGCCATCACCCTAATAAAGGAATTCAGGCCCGACTTTATCCTCTATACCAAATATGAATTCCCTCCTGAGGCTATTGAACAATTAAAACGGTTTGCTAAAGTGGTTCAATGGTACCCTGACGTCGCAATAACCGATGAAATATTGCCCTATGTCAAATTAAACGATATCTTTTTCACCATGTCTGAAGGACTTGTAGAAATATATAAACAATATAATCCAAATGTTTTCTGGCTTACTCAGGCGTTTGAACCGTCTTTATTTCAAATAAAGAGTTTAACCCCTTATGATATAAAGAAATTCTCCTCTGACATTACCTTCACCGGAAATCTCAGCTCTCAATCCTTCTATCTTAGAAGGAGAAGCTATCTCCAGAGGGTTGTCAAAGAAAATTTTAAACTCAAATGGTGGGGGACAAGACTGCCCAGAAAATTTTCAACCCTGCCTTTAATCATGGGAAAACTGGGGAGATCATACGGCCGTAAATTCGTATGGGGAGAAGAATATGCGAAAGTTGTAAAACTCTCAAAAATATTTCTTGCACTTGATGCAGCGCCTTACATAAGACGGTCCATGAGCGAGAGAATGTATATGGCGGTTGGCTGCGGGGCTTTTTACATGTGTCACTATGTAGATGGAATAGAAGATATACTGGAACCAGACAAAGAAATTGTAACCTTCCGGTCAGAACAGGAGATGATAGATATGGTAAAATTTTACCTTAAAAAGGATGAATTAAGAATGAAGATCGCTGAGGCTGGAAGAAAACGTATTTTGAAAGATCACACTTATGAGATCAGAACGGAACAGATGCTGAAGGTTATAGGAAATGTTTTTTAAAAAAAAACCGGAAAAGAATATTTTAGTCATAGCAACAGATAAGCATATAGGAGATCTTGTTCTTTCGCTCTTTGCTATTAATGAACTAAAAAAATACTTTAAGGGAAAACGTTTTTATCTTGTGATTGACAGCAGGCTTACTGATATTATCAAAACAATCAATGGAATGGATAATATACTTCTTTATCCCAGAAAACAGCTTATGGAAGAATCTTTCATGAACAGATTATTTATTTTATCCGGCTTTCTCAGAAAATTAAGGAATATACGGCCTGATATTGCTATCGATCTTCATGGAAGAGTGTCTTCATCAACTATCACTTTTCTATCAGGCGCTCCACTTCGTATTGGACACTCTAATGCTAAAAGAGCTTTTCTCTACAACAGGAAAATCCATCTTGTTGATAAGCGGCATAAATTCTACAGCTATCTGGAAATAGCATCTGCAGCAGGTGTTCAGGCAGGGCCCCGGTCTTATCATATGAATGCGCTTGAGGGGTGGAAAACCTCCGTAATGAGTATTCTTAAGAAAGAGCATATAACTATGAATAAACCAGTTATATGCATACATCCCGGCGCAGGTGTTATTTATAAAAAATGGACTGTAGATGGTTTTGCAGGTATAGCGGACTGGCTTATTGCCAAAGACTTTCAGGTAGTATTTGTCGGGGGAGGAAATGATCTTCAGGAAATTAATAAGATCATTTCCATGATGAAACACACCCCGCATAATCTCGGGGATAAATTATCCATTGGTGAACTGATTGCATTTTTTGAAATCAGTTCGCTATTCATAGGAAATGACAGCGGGCCCATGCATCTTGCAAGTGCAGCCGGCACACCAGTAATAGCTTTGTTTGGTTCCGGAAATGAGACGAGGTGGGGGCCGCTTACTGAAAGATCAATCGTGCTAAGAGGGGCTGAACGATGTGAAAAATGCAAAAGGAAAGAGTGCGAACATGATTTCAGATGCATAAAAAGAATTACTCCTGATGATGTAAAAAATGCAATTGAAAAAATTATCGATTTTAAGTGATTTTTATGAACGAAAAATATGAAAAGATAGACAGGTTTATTGAGTATGGCATTTATATCTACATAATTTTTATGTTTTTGACCAAAGGAGAAGCAGTAAGAAATGTATTAATATTCGGTAATTTTACATTATGGCTGTTTACATTAAAACACAGAAAAAACCTTTATATTCTAAAAGATCCTGTGTCTATATTTTTTGCAGCATTTCTGGGACTGACTGTTTTTTCTGTAATATTTTCGATAGACCCTTTTTATTCTTTCCTTGAGCTCAGAGAAGACCCCCTTAAGGCTGCCCTGCTTTTTCCTGTAATTTCAACAGTAATGGCTGACAGGAAAAGGCTTAACAAATTAGTCTATATCACGCTTTTCACTTTAGTGTTCATTGTCCTTATAGGATACTACAGTTATTTTTTTCATAATGTTCCCTTTCTAAAACCGGATACTGCCCTGATGCATACAGGAGCTACAGGTTATAACAGATTTGTCATATACCTGAACACACTTCTGCCTTTTGCCTTCATACCTGTTTTATTAAGGCCCAGGATAGCCATAAAAGTTCTGCTCGGTTTTTTACTATTAATATCCGTAATAGCAGTAATTCTAACAACATCAAGGATGGGTTTAATTGGACTCTTTTGTATTGTATTAATCTGGTCTTTATATTTTTCCAAAATTAAAAATTATAATTTCATCAGAATTATTTCAGGTATCATAGCAGTCATGCTTATTATTGTTACAATATCCTGGTTTTCATCGTCTCATTTGAGAGATCGAATCTTTACTACATCAGAACAGCTGCAAACTGTTAATTTAAGGACTGAGGCATGGAAGCCGGCTATTCTTGCAATTTCACAGAGACCGGTCTTCGGCTGGGGATATGGAAAGCAGATATTCTTTCAGGACGAACCTTTTAAGGATACTTATTATAAAAAAGCTCCTGCCATGTATCCTAAAAATATTCATAATGTATTTATCAAAATTTTATTTCATCAGGGTATCATCAGCCTCATCCCATATATTTTTCTTATTATATTTGCAATCAGGTATTTCTGGAAAAATTCTTTTCAGTTCAAAGACATCAGAAGTTATATTCTAATAGCTTCTGTTTCCGTTCTCTTAAGTAATTATATCGTTCACTCAATGACCGAAGAAGTACCAAACTTAAGGGCACTTTCAATTATACTCAGTCTTGGAGTAGCTGCTAAATTTACAAATGAGAATAGCAATAATTAGAAAAGAGCTTACTTCTTTTGGGGGAGCGGAAAGTTTCTCTAAAAACTATATTGGCCATCTGGCTAATTTAGGACATGAGGTGCATGTCTACGCCATGAAATGGTCAGCATACCCACACAGTAATATTTACTTTCACAAAATTCCTGCTATTACCTTCATCTCATTTTTCAGAGACCTTACCTTTGCTATTTCCTCGTTCTTCATAATAAAAAAACAGCGGAATTATTTTGACATCATCCAGAGCCATGATAAAACTTTCTATCAGGATGTATATCGCGCCGGAGACGGTTGTCACCTGGAATGGTTAAAACAAAGGTGGAAAAGAAAGAGTTTGCCGGGCAGGCTTTCAATTATTATGAATCCATATCATTGGTTGATATTAATTTTAGAAAGGATGATACTTTCAGGGCATAAGTTTAAAAAAATAATAGCAGGATCTAATTTTGTTAAAAAGAATCTTATTAAAAATTACTCTCTTGACGAAAAAGATATATGTGTAATATATAACGGAGTTGATCTTAAACAGTTTCAGCCAAAAAACAGGGATATACACAGGGAAGAGATCAGGAAAACATATTCTATTAACGAAAAAGATTTTGTTGTGCTTTTTGTAGGGTCCGGGTTTGAAAGAAAAGGGGTTGAATTCCTTTTAAGGGCCGTTGAAAGTATTTCCAGACCAATAACAGTTCTAATAGTAGGAAAAGGCTCTGACAGAAGATTTAAGCACTTAGTAAAAACACATAGAGTTATTTTCTGCGGCGTTCAGAAGAGTACTGAGAGATACTACGCTGCTTCCGATTTGTTTGTATTTGCACCGATTTACGAGCCTTTCGGCAATGTTCATCTGGAGGCAATGGCTAGCGGACTGCCGGTCATAACCAACCGGCTGAGCGGTGCTGCAGAGATCATCGAAGACGGTAAACAGGGATTCGTGCTGGAAAAACCCGAAGACATAGATAATCTGGCCGGCAAAATCACATACCTGATGGACAAAAAGGTGAATCACAGAATGGGCACAGAAGCAAGAAAACTGGCTGAGAAGTTCAGTTTTGAAAATTATATTAAAGATGTCATTAACCTGTATGCCGGACTGGACAAGAAGTCTCAATCTCCTTAAGCCGGAAGCTGAAGGCTTGCAATCGTTCTAATGCCTTACTCAAAAACTGTCAAGGATTTAATAAAGCATTTATCAGACAGCTTTCACTGGAAAGAATCTGCAGGAAGCCATATCCTCATACCGAAATTCTTCTGAAAAAACCCATGAAGCATTTGTTTGAGGGCTAACGTGCGGGATATCGTTGAGTTGTCATTGTGTAAACATAATATTATACTATAGCAGCGCATTAGCCTGGTTAATATGCCTGAACATAACTTTACGAGAGATACAGTCCTTTTTTGCGGCCCTATTGATCACCCCATGAATTCCGGGCGCTTTATGATCGCGGGAATAGAGCAGCTCGGATACAAGGTTATCGGGTATGACTATCGTACTAATAATGATATCAATAAAGATCTCCTGACAATTGTCAAAAAGAAAAAACCTCGCTATGTTTTTATTCTGAGAGGTGAAGGGCTCTCTCCGCAGCTTATACGAAAATTTAAAGAGCATGGCTGTAAGACGATACTGCTGTTTACCATGGCATTGCTGGAAGATTGGATGGTGCCGTTCGCCAGGGAGCACGATTTTGTTCTTACAAATATGGAATCGCATGTAAATTTCTTTCAGGATAAGGGTGTGCGGAATATACTGTGGTTCCATCAAGGCTTTGCTCCCGAATTTTTTGATATTGACGGTGCAGGGCTGAAAGATGTTAACGTGATGTATGCTGATGCAGGTATGATTGGATCTATGGGATCCCCACTGTACGCGACCCGCTCCAGACTCGTGACAAAATTGCTGCGCAATGATATTAATATTAAGTGGTGGGGACCGAGACTGTCTCGAAAGTTAAGAAACATCCGCTTCTTCATAAGCGGGGTTCACAATGCCTGGGCCGGAAGACAGGTGTACATGAAAGATTTTGCTGATGTTGTACAGCATATAAAGATTTTTGTCGGGCAGGACGCAGATACAGATTATGATAAGAAGTTCATGTACTTGAGCAACAGAAGCCTGAATGTCATAGGATGCGGCGGCTTCTATTTGTGCAGAAGGAGCCGCGCTGTAGAAACAGTCTACACAGTCGGCAGGGAAATTGAAGTCTTTGATACTGATAACGAAATGATCGAGAAAGTTCATTACTATCTTAAGCACGATGATAAGCGGAAACAAATTGCGTTAGCTGGACAGCAAAAAGTGTTAAACCACTATACATACAAGAAACAGATGGATAAAATATTTCATTGGATAACTCAACCTGATAGCGGAACAGCATGAAAAAATTCGGCATTGACAGTTATGAACGATACTGGGAAGAACGGTGTACTGCAAAGCATTATCAATTCACTTCAGTGCATCGCAAGATAATAGATGTTGCAAAAGAGCTTCTAGGTAACGGGACAGCCCGGGTTCTTGACTGCGGCGTGGGGCCGGGGCATGTCTTTAAATCGCTTTCCGAAAACCATGAAACCTTCGGGCTGGAAATATCCCGCAAAGTATTTGAATTATATGACTTTAATGTTGAAAACATCACCATATGGGATCTAAATCAGGGACTTCCCGATTATGAAGAAAAGATGGACCTTGTTATTGCAAGCAGGATCATTCATCACCTAAAAAAACCCTATGAGTTTATTGAACATGTGAAGTCGGTATTGCGCAAAGACGGATGGTTCATCGGGGTTATCCCGAATATCTGCTATTATCATTATCGATTACGGTTTCTTTTAGGAGAATTTCCCCAGATATCCAGCGCCCACGTGAATATGCAGACAGGTCCTGATTTCGAGAAAATGATCACGGATGCCGGATTCTTGCTGCATAAACTGGTAACGCCAAAACGCACTTTAAGGGCTAAATTGTGGCCCACAGTGTTCAGTCAAGACCTTGTATATGTTTTCAGAAAAATACCTTGAGCAGATGCTTCACAAATTTGAGCAGTACAAAATCGAGGCACAGCAAACAAATGCGGTCTACAAGGTTCCGTTCAAAGACAGTTATGTATTCTTAAAGGTTTACCAGCATAAACACCCCAGGCTTAGATACGAAATCCGTAAGTTCCTTGACCAGGCAGGATTTTCTCAGCCCGTTGAATATTCTGCACCCCGACGCCGTAAAACCTTTGAAGAGCAGACTATTCAAAGCTGGATTGAATATGGATATCATGTGCCCTGTGTGATAAAAAACCCGTTTCCCGGACTTGATGCGCTCCCCATTCTTGTAACAGAGTTCATTGAGGGAACAACACTGCAGGAGGTGATAAAGGATAAAAGTGCCGGCTGGTCCGGCAAGGGGGAAAAACTTGAAATTGTTTTCCGCGAAGTGAACGCACGGCATACGACTGCGCTTGCCAGGAAAGACAACCGTTTATTTCACATCGATGCTAATACACGCAACATCATGTTTGTTGATGAAATGGTTTATCACGTTGATTTTGAGATGGGGAGAACATGGGAGCCTTCTGTAAAATGCGCATCGCGGGAAATACTGAAAATGCTGGTCTGCACAGCTGAAGATGCAATGCCGGAGGAAAGGCCCTTTGTTTTTGAGCTGTTTAGAGAACATTACGGCATTATGGAAGTTTATGAAGCTATCAGGCGGAGCATACTCGGCAGATTATTCCAGTCTGTGCACAGGCGCAATGACAGGAAGAAAAAGAAAAAAAATCCCGGCAGGGTAACCCTCTATGATGTATTGGATTATCTTGAACAATAAAAAAACAGTGTCAGTGCAAGTGTCAGAAATAAGTAAGTGTCAGTTTTCAGTGCCTGTGTCAGAATAAATAAAGTGCCTGTGTTTTGTGTCAGTGTCAGTGTCAGTTAAAGGATTTTTCTGGCACTAATCACTTACACATACACTGCTTTTTACTTACACTAACCACATACACTGACACAAACAACTGACACTTATTATCCCCAACCCTTACCAGTAACCTTTATGCATGCTCATCTTTTTTCTCATGGAACCTGGAAGCATTTCATAATTCATGCCAAGCTTATAACCGGCATATTTTGATAATGCCTCCCCAATTATATAAGGGAGCCATCTGTATTCTTTATTTCTTAATAAGTATCCAATCTCTTCTTTTAAAAAACTGAACCCCGTATTATCTGCCTTTATATGCGCCAGCGGATATAAATCTTTCTTCATAAAAACACCAATATCAAAATACCTCCTGAACTGATCTATCCATGCGTAGTTATGTGAATGGATAACACTTGCTTCAGATACATACGCAACCTTATATCCGCCCAGTATCAATCTGCCCGCCAGGAGCATATCCTCGTTCATTATTACACTTTCTGAAAACCCTCCCATTGCTTCAAACTCTTTTTTTCGTATTGCAGAGGATACATTGCTGAAAAAAAATGTTTTTATCCCGAGCGCCGCTATATCATCACTGCTTTTTATAAGAGAAGTGTCAGGATAGTTAAATATTCGCGCAAATCTCTCAGGAGGCCTGGCATCTGCTCCGGGTATCTGTCTGCCGTATGAAGCGGCCACTAACGGGTTCTCAAGAGGTTTTATAAGGTTTTCAAGAAAACGGCTGTTTTCAGGAAGGGCATCCTGTGTTAAAAAAACAAAGATATCACCTGTACAATGAGCAACGGCAATGTTTCTTGTACTTCCGTGGTCAAAATCCTTCTTCTCTATTACTACTGTCTTTATACCGTAAGACTCTGCGGCCTGAACAGTGCTGTCAGAGGACGAAGAGTCAATAACAATTATTTCTCCCGTGACTGACTGGCTTTTTAACGACTCAATAAGTCTGTGTATGTATTCTCCTGCATTATGTGTCGGGATTATTACGCTAATCATATGTAAACAGGGGTATTCTTACAGTTAAAATGAATTCTTATTATAACCCTATCTATGTCATTATGCTATATTAAATAAAACGATTTTAATATTTGCGTTTTATGGATATGCCTAATACTTTTCAAAAACTGCCTGCACCGTTCAACAATTACCGCCTGACCGTAAACTCTGACCACCTGCACTTTGGCCTCTGGCCTGTTGAAAAGCAGGATTTTACTCTGGAAGAAGCCCAGCAATGTATGTTTGATAAGTTAATATCCCATTTGCCTGCACCGCCCTCAAGGGTTCTTAACGTCGGCTGCGGTCTAGGGCTTTCAGCCCGCATGTTGGCGCTAAGAGGCTACGAAGTAACAGCAATATCCCCTTCACCTGAACTTATTGAGTATGCAAGGCAAAAACATGCTGACAGCGGCACAGATTTCAGAGTTCTGGATTTCTCCAGCAACGATCCAGTATTTTCAGAAAACAGTTTTGATGTGCTTTTTTTTCAGGAAAGCATACAGCAGCTCAGCTCCATTGATAAAGTCATTAAAAAGGCACGCTACCTGCTTAAAGACAGGGCATTAATAGTCATTTGCGATGAGGTTTGCTATGATTCCTCAATAAAATCCGAAACATCAGTACACATGGCAAAGGATTTCACAATAGCTCTTTCTGAAAACGGTTTTCGAATCATGGAAAACCATAAACTAGGAGAAAGAGTGGCTCCTACCTGCAATTTTGTTATTGAGGGGCTCACCAAAAACTTTGCTAAACTCGAATCTACCTCTAATGACCCGGATACTAAAAAAGCTCTCCCTTTATTGCTTAACAGATGGAAAAAACAAAAGATCTGGTACTCAAACAAGCAGATGGGATACGAGATATTCACAGCTAAAAAAGACAGTTTCTTCATAAGGCAATACAATGCCGGGGATGAGAAACAAATACTTTCAATGTTTAAGGAAGCCTTTAATGCAGATAGAAGTCTTGAGCACTGGAACTGGAAATACAGGGATAATCCCTACGGCTCCCATAAGATTTCCCTCGGTTTTTCAGAAGAAGGCAATATGGTATCGCATTTTGCAGGATATCCTGTTCGTTTTTGTTTTACTGTCGAGGATCAGGATAAGCCCAAGACCTTTACTGCCATTCACGGCGGGGATACCATGACACACAAAAGTGTCAGAAGGATCGGCCTTGGTAAAACCGGCCTTCTTGCAAGAACCACTTTTCATTTCTACGCAAGGTTCTGTGAAGGCCATGTTCCGTTTGGTTATGGCTTTAACACTGAAAACATAAAGAAACTGGGGGAGCGCTACCTTGAGTATAAATACATAGACCCTGTTATGCTCTGGGTTAAGGATATCATCAGAAACCCTGTTAAACCACCGGGTTTCGTCTTCAGGCTCTTCTCTGGTTTTTCTGTTGAGGAGGTTCACTCTGTCAATGACGAATGGGACAATTTCTTTGACAGTGTCTGTCCATCATACAAATTCCTGGCAAAAAGAGATTCAACCTATATAAGGTGGCGGTACATAAACTGTCCTGATAAGGGGCACAGGGTCTTTGCTGTACGCAAGAGGGGCCGACTGACAGGCTGGGGCGTCTTTAAAAGAAAAGAAAACAGACTTATATGGGGCGATGCACTTTTTGACAAAAAATACCCTGAATCAGTCTCTTACCTGTTATACAGCCTTTTGAGCGAATATTTTCCAGAGACCGGGACAATTGAGGGGTGGTTCTCTCTCAACCCTGAATGGTGGAGTACCCGGCTTAAATCCATTGGCTTTGAAAAGAAAAACGAACCAAATCACATAACGCCCTGTTTTCATATCCTAACTAACAAAATATTTGAGGAACAGTCAGTGATGGAAAAGATAAACAGTATCCTCTACTATACTGAGGGTGACAGCGACCTGTTTTAATCTTTTTTGAAATTTGGTTCATCTCCGGAAAAATTTAAATAATCTCCGGGATTCAATAAAACAGACCCTGGTCACTCGTTACTGGTCATTGGGATTTAAAGAGCCTCTAACCCAGCTCCACGCACCACGGTTCTTAAGCTGTTTAATGTCAAAAACTCTCATAAAATACCTGCCTTCACTCATACAATCCCATAACTCGTTTGAAATTTTAAAAAAATTACCTCCCGCAATAGCGCCAGCTGACGGTATCATGGATTCAACCGTAGACAGTAAAAATAATTTCCCTGAGTCATCATTAAAAGTAAAATCAGGCGGTTCGACAAGGACACCTTTGTCATTGTACAGCCGTTCTGACGCATTACGGCTGACTTTAAGAAAACTTAAAATACAGCTGATAAGATAAGACCTGGCCTGAAAATGTTTACTTAGATATATATTCAGCGAATTATGAAACTTTTGCTGTGAAACGCCGATCTCCTGCCCGGCACTCTGATTATAATAGTGGACTACATCGGCTCCTGACACCATATATAAATGATACCCTGCCTTCCTGACCCTGAGGCACCAGTCGGTATCTTCAAAATAAAGAGGAAAGCTCTCATCAAAACCACCAACTATGTCCAGAACCTCTCTCGTTGTCATTATACAGGCTCCGGACAGCATCTCCTGCCTCAGGGGCCTGCCAGATAACCAGTAATTCAATGCTCTTTTCACCCACCTTCTCACTGCCATGTCTCTAAAAGTCCCTGAGACCTTCATAAGCTCTGTTTTAATGATCCTGTAAGGTGTAAGAATTTCGCTGAGCGGAAGCAGAAAGGTCATTTTTTTATCCCACCAGGTCTTTGGCCCTACAGCGCCGCATGCGGGTAACTGCTTTAGCGCATTTATCATGTTTTTTATGCTGTCAGGTTTATAGAAAACATCAGGATTTGTTATTAATATAAAGTTCCCTGTAGCATTTAATATTCCCTTATTAACTGCCCCTGCATAACCTATATTCTCTCTGCTAAGAATTAATTTCAGATTCTTTTTTTCAAGTCTTTTGAGGGCATCAACATCATCTGCACCTGAACCGCTGTCAACAACAATAAATTCCACAGGCATCCCGTTCTGAACAGCAGAAGATATTGAGGAGAGGCAGTCCTTAAGCAGAGCCGAACTGTTATAATTCACCGAGATAACAGACAGCATCTATTATCTATTCCATTCATGGGGTAGAAAACAGAGACCCCATTCCTTTTGTTCTGTTTTAACTTTAAAGATATGGGATTCCTCACGGTCAAACACACATACCCCTGTATTATCCAGCAGAAAGATAACAAACTTATACGCACTGCTTAAAAGAGGCAGGTGATTGAAAGAGACCGATATACTGTAAGTTCCTGGACCGCTGAACGGTCTTACCCCGCTCTTAAGCATACTGTCCGCATAACAGCATATACCGTCATTCCTGTCCACTGAAAAACCGACATAAACATCTTTATCTCCATACACATCAAAATCCACAATTACCTCAAAATCAGATGCATGGAGTAATGACTCCTGCACAGTTTGTCCGCCTGCAATAAGCCTGATTCCCTTTATCTTAGCTACCGTTCTTACTGCTTTATCATCACTACTTACAGGTACGTTTCCTGACTTTTCAATCCCTTCTTTTTCCCTTAAATGGTCCTCATAAGCTGAGACAACATCTTTAGTATCACCCATAGCCTCTATAGCGCCTTTATTGATCCACATCGACCTTTCGCAGAAATTGGCCACAGTATACAGAGAGTGGGAACAGAAAAGGATTACAGTCCCGTTTTTTTTCATCTCCCATATCTTATCAATACACTTCTTCATATACGCCCCGTCACCCACTGCCAGGGCTTCATCTATAACCAGTATATCAGCATTAACATTTACAGCAAGAGAAAAAGCGAGCCTCATATACATACCGGACGAATAGAATTTTACAGGCAGGTCAAAAAATTCTCCGATATCGGCAAATGCTGTTATTTCATCCATACGGTCATAAATTTCCCCTGTTGTCATACCATGAAAAGACGCGTTTAACATTACGTTATCCCTTCCTGTGAACTCCGGATGAAACCCGGTACCGAGTTCAAGGATTGAAGATACCTCTCCCCCTATATAGAGGTTTCCGGCTGTGGGTCTGATAACGCCGGCGACAATCTTCAAAAGAGTGCTCTTGCCTGCTCCGTTATCACCAATAATTCCAAAGGCCTCACCTTTTGAAACGGAAAAATCTACAGGCCCGAGCGCCCTGAATACCCTGTGCTTTCCTGTTCTTAAAAACAGCTCCTTAAACCTCTCTGCAGGAGTATCATAGATATGGTATTCCTTTGTAATCCCATCAGCTTTGACAATATCAGAATTTAATGGATTATTTTCATTTTTCATTATAATTACCTTAAACTTATAGTAATGTCAGTAATAAGTGTCTGTGTCAGTTGAAGGACTTTTCTGACACTGACACTAACCACTTGCACTGTTTTTTTTCGGCACTTTTTAAAGGATATCCTTAAACGCTTCTTTGGTCTTGCTAAATATTTTCAACCCGCCATAAAAAACTATCAGGGACAGCAGTCCTGGATATATAAAATACTTCAACCCGGGCAGGCTCCCGTTTATAATGATAGTCCTGTATATCTCTGTTATCCAGTAAAACGGGTTCAGATGAAAGAGCCATCTTATTTTTTCAGGTATGATAGTGGCCGGATACACAATGGGGGTAAGAAAAAAAAACGCATTAAGCACAAGCGGCACTATCTGTATCAGGTCCCTGAAAAATACCGATATGCTCCCGAGCCCAAAGGATATGCCGAGTATAAGCAGTACCTGAAGAATAAACGGCACTATCATAAGCGGCAAAGACAAAGGTCTGAATTCCCCCACTATAAAAAGGTACACAGAATAAAATACAATAGATATAAAGAACGTAACTATTGAAGATAAAAGTATTGATACCACGCAAACCTCTATAGGGAATTTCACCTTTTTTATGATATGACCGTTTTCATTAAATACATTGCTCCCCCTTAAAGCTGCCTCCTGAAAAAAGATCCAGGGTAGCAGGCCGGCAAGCAGGTAGACAACAAATGATGACGTGCTCCCCTCCTGAGAAAACCTGACTTTAAGTATTGTAGAGAATATAAGGGTATAAAGCGCAATATTATAAAGAGGGGGAATGATGCTCCATAGCGGGCCTAAAAGAGAGCCGACATATTTTGACTTAAGGTCCTTCATAAACATGTTCTTAAGTACATGCCTCCCCCTGTAGGAATTAACAATTAGATTTATCATCCCGATATTATTTCATAAATCAGATCAAAAACTCCAGAGGAAACAAGAAAGTATAAAGAAAGTGTAAGTGATTAGTGTCAGTGTCAGTGAAAACATAAAAAGTGCAAGTGTCTGTGTCAGAAGGAAACAGTGTAAGTGAATGTGTTTAGTGTCTGTAAAGAAGTCCTTCAACTGACAACTGACACTGACACTAAAAAACTGACACTTCCTTTTCGCTCACACTGGTTACGGGTTGCGGGTTTTATTTCCATTTTGATTGTTTTGCCGATAATTTACACAAATTTACTAAAACTCACACTTGCTAAAGATGGTGAGCCTGTCGAACCATCCGCGTGTATCTGCGTAAATCTGTGGCCAAATGTCTTTACTGCCGGCAAGTTTATATACCGTAGGCGTGCAGGCTTGCCCGTAGGAGCGATGCGGAGATCCCGATTCTCCGGGGCCGGTCAGTGTGGCGGACCTGCTACATGCCGTAGGGTATGTTATGAATTAAGAAAAAGAGATAAAACATGCAAAAAAAAAGGGATGGGCAGATGCCCATCCCTTTCTGAAATACTGAATAGAATT
>VAPB010043327.1_pt1 | contig 21762 bp, 12 predicted proteins | sample 3395101 | NCBI WGS metagenome assembly VAPB01 (sample SAMN08290433, study PRJNA428436) | hydrothermal vent metagenome | isolation source: Deep-sea hydrothermal vent chimney | place: Indian Ocean: Southwest Indian Ridge | reverse complement strand
GTTACAGAATACGTACGGAAGATGCCACGATCGGATGGTCCCGCTGGATTGAAATGGATGTGCACACTAATGAAACAGTGGCGCCGGTCATGTCAGACCCGGCAGTTGTACTGAGTACTACTGAAGTTGAACTTACATGGCAGGACAAGACTACAAGTGAAAACCTCTTTAATCTTGAAAGAAGGTGTGTAGATATAGCGGCCAAGTGTCCGGCCCCTGACAACTTTGACTGGGTGGAGAAAGCCGAGCCATACGATCCAACAGGATTGGCAGGCTCAGGCTTATTCGGATCTTATATAGATGAAACAGCGTGCGAGGACACTAATTATGAATACCGCGTAAATGCGCAGATGACCGACGCACCGGTATGGACTTCAGGGTACAGTAATGTCGTAAGTGCGACAACAGACGCCAAGGCAGCGCCAACCCTTCTCAATGCCACGAGAATTTCAGAAGTGGAAGTGGAGCTTGACTGGATCGATAATACTACTGACGAGACAGGCTACAGGATTGAAAGGTGTACAGGAAGCGGCTGCACCCCGACTTCGCCGTCAGTGGCAACTATGAAACATCACGTTCTGCTGATGAATATGGATGAACCAACGGGAACATGGAACGGTACTGCCGATGAAGTGGTTGACAGCTCAGGGAATAAGAATCATGGAACAGCAAATAACGACGCTAATACGATGACCGATGGGATCAGGGGACAGGTGGGACTTTTCGATGGCGGGAATGATTTTGTGGAAGTCCCTGATGATGCAAGCCTTGATCTGACCTCTGCCGGCAGCATTGAGGTTTGGGCAAGAAAAGATGCCCAGAGGAATTATCAGATGTATGTCACAAAGGGCAGTGCAAGTGCCTATCAGTTAATGGATTACAGCACTACCGGAAGAATAGCGGTCAGATGGGGTTCGAACAGCAACAACCTTATTACAGACGATGTGGTACCGACCGGCAGCTGGCAGCATATTGTCGCTACATATGACGGAAGCTACTTACGGGTTTATATCCAGGGAAGCCTGTCAAAGGAAGTGGCCTATACGACAGATGCTGTTGTCAATTCAAATCCACTAAGGATAGGCGCCCGTTCTGACGGTTATTATTTTTACGGCAGACTTGATGATGTAGCCGTTTATGACCGCGCGCTTTCAGCTTCGGAAATACTGGACAGGTATAATGGAACTACAAATAAACCCAGGTATTCGGACAAAGACCCTGCCCTTCTTCCTGATACGACATACAGATACAAAGTGATTGCCTTTAAGACTGAAGACGCGGCATGCCCCGGCGGTGAGTGGACAACGGAATCCAACATCTCAGGCGACGTGACAACTGATCTTCTTGGTCCTGACACCTTAATCGCAACGACAACCAACACCACCAGAATCGACGTTACATGGAACGACCGCACTGCTTCTGAAACAGGATTTACAATCCAGAGGTGCGTTGCCGGCGCGAGCTGTCCGGGTGCTGATTTTGCGGACATAGCAACTGTAGGAGCCGACGTTACAAAATATGCTGACACCGAAGTGTGCACCGGCGTCAGCTCGTCGAAAACGTATCAATACCGGGTACGCGCGGAAAAGACCGCCGCCACAGGATGGCCGACAATATGGAGTAACACAGATTCGGATTCTATTCCGGCTGTGACAGAGCCTTCTTCACTTTTAGAAGTTGCAGCAGGCCAGACTAACGAGTCCCAGATAGAACTTCAGTGGACAAACAATACTACTGATGAGACAGGTTTTGTTCTGGAAAGATGTAAAGGCGATGCAGCTGCATGTTCAACCTTTACTATAGAAGAGGACCCGATGGGCGCATTTACCGTTGAAACCATACCCTCAAATAATGTATTGCTGCTTACGATGGACGAACCGCGCTGGGACGGAGATTCAGGAGAAGTTATAGACGAATCAGGTTCAGGCAATCACGGCACGGCAATTAACGGTGCTAATACTGCCCCGGGCGGGAAATTCGGCAGGGCAGGCAGTTTTGATAATACTCAGCAAAATTATATAAGCGTTCCACATACAGCAAGTCTGGAAGGAAGCGGCGACTTTAGTATAGAGCTCTGGATCAACCCACAGATCTCCGGTACATGGCAGGGACTGGTTGCAAAAGGAGGCTATCGCTATCTGTTTGCATTAAACCGCAGTGGAAGCAGTTGGAGGCTTGCGTATTATGGAAGCGGGTGGCAATACGCGAATACCTATTTCCCCTATGATAGTCAATGGAGGCATGTAGCTGTTGTCTTTGACGGGACAAATAAAGTTACCTTCTATGTGAACGGTGACTCGTATGGGACTAAAACCATTTCAGGAAATCAGCCCTCTGGCGCTGATCTTTTAATAGGGCAGTGGGGCACCAGTAACTGGTATGAGGGTCTTATGGATGATTTAGCCATATATGACCGCGCCTTAACAAAAGAGGAAATAACGGCCCGCTATGAGCGGGGGATAACAAATATCAGAAAATATCTTGACGACACGAACCTTGATATAAGTCAGGCCTATACTTACCGTGTCAAGGCGTACAAGAACGCCCCTGATCCGTCGTCGATGTGCTCTGCCGGCAGGTGGGACACTGTTTATTCACCTACATTAACAGTTTCTACTGATGCGCCCCTGCCTCCTGACGGGTTAACAGCAACCGCGGTCAGTTCCACTGACGTTGATCTGGTATGGACCGACCATACAATTTCTGAGGATAGATTTGAAGTTCAGAGAATGTGTGTGCCAGGGGGTTCCTCTTTATGGTGCCCGAGTGCAGGAGAAAGCATGGCCTATCTCGGTGATGTAGCTGGTAATGGTTGGGGTGTTGATGACCAGGCGTTAACATTTACAGATGATAAGGCATGTTATGGTACGGAATATGAGTATCAGGTGAGAGCTGAGAGGGACGCAGTTGTCGGCCCGCCGGCAATATCATCATGGGAAACAGCTTTCAGCGCCACTGCGTCAGACACCACTAATGGATTTACGGATCCTGATACGCTTGTCGCTACCAAGATAACAGAGACGCAGATCGACCTGACCTGGAAGGACCGGACCGATGACGAGTCAGGATTTAAGATATTTAGATGTCTGTATGTTGGTCCTGATCCCCTAAAAGACTGTTCAGATAACGCTGATTTTGATGTAGAGCAGACTTTATATTCTCCGGAAAGTGTTATGACACTTCATATGGACCAGACCGCTGGATCGTGGAACGGCACTGGAGACGAAGTTAAGGATTCCTCAGGCTACGGCAATCATGGCTATAGAGCCGGAGGCGCGCAGGCCGTAGCCGGAGGCAAGTGGTTAAATGCCGGGACATTTGACGGGTCAGGCGACCGTATAATTGTACCCCATGATGATTCAATTAACCCGTCTGATGCTATCACTGTTGAGGCATGGGTAAAAAGGAACGGTTCTGACACATGGAGCGGAAGCTGGAACTGGGTGAGCAAGAGAAACGCCTATCTGCTTGGCGGCCAGTCAGGGACCAGAGTGGTCAGGTTCTATATATATGACGGCGGCTGGCAATTTAAGGGGGTTACCCTGCCCGATGCCCCATCGTTCGACATAAAAGAGTGGCACCATTATGCCGGTACTTATGATGGAGCAAACATCAGGCTGTATGTAGACGGCATTGAGCAGGGAAGTCCGACAAGTTGGCCAGGAGCCATTGACTATGACTCAGGCGAACTGAATATAGGGCGGGACGACGGCCAGAACAGTTATCATAACGGTGGTATTGACGAGGTTTCCATATATGACTTCGCTCTGACACCTGTTCAGGTCCTTAATCGCTTTGAACATGGCGCCCAGAATTATGACCCTGCCTTAGGAATTGATTTTACGACAAGGAACTTCTCTGATACGGGACTTTCTATTGCAAATATTTATTACTACCGTGTCTCTGCATACAAGGACGAGACATGCGTCAGCTGCTGTGTCAATGATACCGAAACTGTTGATAACTCATGGGAGACCGGTTATGTCGAAGACAATGAGGACACAGACCCGCCCGCTCCTACAGACCTCAGGCTTGTGTCAAAAGGCACGCAGGTCATTAACCTTGCATGGGATGACAACACAACAGGTGAGGACGGGTTTGAGCTTCAGAGATGCCGCGGCACAGTAGCTGAATGTGATACGGACGCGGAATTTTTAGCCAATGCTGATTTTCAATCTATCAATCTCTTTGGTCAGGATATAGAGGCATATCAGGATGTCGCGGTTTGCCAGAACGTGCAGTATCATTACAGAGTGAGAGCTGAGCTGGATCCAATCGCAGAGACATGGGTATCTCCGTGGAGCAACACTCTTAGTGTTTCAACCGACCCGGCAGCTTCACCGAACGCCCCGCTTAACGCAACCGTACTTTCCGAGCAGGAGATACATCTCTATTGGACTGAGTCTGTTCCTGATGAAACAGGATTTAAGATAAGGAGATGCGAAGGGTCATTGGCTTATTGCAACGGCGGCGGAGGTTCATATAATTTTGAGCACTCTGTCGGAGCCAATATACTGCAATACTATGATAATGGGATTCCGACAGACGCAGACGGCATTGAATATACTTACGATGTTGTTTCGTATAAGACCGGGACATGTGTCAACTGCTGTAATCCCCCAGCCTACGATCTGGATAACAGCTGGGAGAGCAGTCCTATTACAGCTACAAGAACGACACAAGCACTGCCGACTGCGGCAGGAATAAACTTTCAGGCAGATGCCTATTATACTACTCAGATGGACCTGTACTGGGATGATCTGACCGGGTTTGAAACAGGCTATGTCTTAAAGAGATGTGACGGCCTTGCCTGCTCGCCCTCTGGAATAATAGCCAAATTACCTCCTGATACTACGGAGTATTCTGATGCGACTAATGTGTGCCACAGCTCAGGATATACCTATCAGCTGGAAGTGGCCAATGAAGGAGTTTCAAATCATGGAGACGGTTGCTGGTTGTACTGGATTCCATTGGATATTGCCAATTTCGAGCAGAATTACCAGGCAACTCTTACTATACCATACGACAGCCATTTGAACCACATGGACAATGAATTCGATGACATAAGGTTTTATGACACGGTTGTTGACGCCGAGCTTCCTTACTGGATAGACCCGGCAGGAACTACGGACGGTGTATCCGCCACTGTATATTTAAGGACGTTCTCTCATGTCGAAGATCCGGCGTCTCCGGGTACTCCGACGATCTATATGTACTACGGCAACTCAAGCGCGACAAGTTCGAGCGATGCGATAAGGACCTTTGATTATTATGACCCAGAGAATAACGAGCTTGATACAACATTTGATAAGCAGGGCAATGTTATGAGCAGAAGCGGGACAAACGGGGCATGGGATGATTGGCACGTTTACGAACCATCGATTATTATGGAAAGCAGCACATCCTATAAAATGTGGTACACCGGCTCCAATTATGTTCATGAAAATATTGGTTATGCCACATCTTCTAACGGTACAAGCTGGTCCAAGTCAGGCTCTAACCCGGTTTTGAGCAGAGGGCCGAAAGGCTCATGGGATAACAAACATGTCTCTTATCCCACAGTTGTTCGTGACCAGGATAACAACGGCTACAGGATGTGGTATTCAGGTTATGACGGCTCCAAATGGCGCATTGGTTATGCAACATCATCAGATGGAATAAACTGGACAAAATACCCGGGCAATAACTGTGGCACAACAGGCGACGGTTGTGTCTTTGACACTGTATCCGCGACGTGGGAATCCACTCACGTAGCCTATCCCGAAGTGATCAGGGCCAGTGATGACAGTTACATGATGTGGTATTCCGGCTCTAACGGTTCAAACTGGCGTATCGGATATGCGACTTCGGCCGACGGTATAACATGGAACAGAAATGCAAGCTATGTGCTGGACAGAGGCGGCTATCACGACAGGGACCATGTTCTGTCTCCCTCGGTCATAAGGGAAAGCGACAACCTTTACAGGATGTGGTATACATGCGAGAGGGACAGATACCGCGTCTGTTACGCATATTCTGCTAATGGAACTTCATGGACAAAATATCACGGCGGAAGCTCATCGCCGCAGCCTCTTGTATCCCTTGGCTCGAACGGCCAATGGGATGATTACCATGCAGGCTTTGTCGCGGTTGTGAGAGATATTTACAGCGGCGATTACAAAATGTGGTATTCCGGCAGCGATCAGTATAGATACGGTATTGGCCTTACACAGGTCAGGCCCCGCAAAGTAGTAGTTGCAACTCCGCCCGACCTGGCGGCACCGCTTGATTATGACGCTGTTGTTCCACCAATGGAAAACACGGTCGCCGGAACAGGAATAGGGCCGGCAGGATGCACTGTGACGTTTGGCAACGGATGGGGGCCTTTGTCATCACTTGAGGCATCAGATACGACTGATACTCCTGTAACACCGGTCCTTTCGCTGACAGTTGTTGATGACGATAAGATAGTCCTTAACTGGACAGAGGCACTTCCCGGCAACTTAGACGAAACAAGATATGACATAGAGAGATGTGAAACAGCTGATGGCACGTGTGATCTTACGCCACCGGCAAGCGCGGCGCCTGAAGAGGGAAGTGTTGGAGCGAACGTCTTTACTTTTGCCGACTCAGGACTTTCATCTGCAACCGGGTATGAATATCTTGTCAGAGTTGAAAAGGACGCCAGCTGCAGCTGGTATGAAGAATCAAATACGGCTTCTGCGACCACGTCTCCAAATGCACCTGTGCTGGATGCGGTGACCCCGCTTAACTCTTTGGTAATGAAGATTCAATGGTCAGACACGTCGGATAATGAGGACGGCTTCGAAGTCTGGCGTGCCATCTGGGGAGGAACGTTTATAAAGATGGCAACAATAGATCCTGCAGGCGGCACCTGTTCTCCGGCATGTGTGGAGCATGATGATTCTCTCGGACTTGAACCTCAGGTAACCTATACTTACAAGATAAGGTCTTTTAAGGGCTCTGATTTTTCTGACTTCAGCAACGAGATGTCAAATACAATGCCGCCGTACACAGACGGAGATTCCATATGTTCGCCGTAATAAAGGAGGTATTATGAAGAAAAAAGTGAAATACTTACCGCCAAGGATAGTAGGCAGTTCTAATGTTCATCCCTGCTGACGGTCTCAAACGCCTCGGAATACCGGCAGGGTCGGCTTTCGCGCTGTAGCGGCGAGCGAACCCGTGCCTGTGATGCCTCAATCAAGCCGGCGGATGTATGATCCTGAATATGCTCTGCCTTTCTGTTGTAACATGCCAGGGTTATGTCGTATAATAAACAAAATTACCGCCTGACAGTTTTCGGGTTTCAGGAACGAATAAACAGCCATGATCGTTAATAAAATCAACCGTCCCCTCTTAGTAATTTCTGTTTTATTTACGATATGTTTATTAAATCATGCTAACGCGGAAACAGGCTTGATAAAGGGCGTTGTCATGCTTGACAATGGCGAACCGATGCCGGGAGGGATTATTTCTTTCTTTAAAAAAGACAAAGGTCCCCCGCCGGCCCTGGACAAATACTGGAGAATACCGGATTTTCAGGCCGCTCTCAGCCTTGGAGGGGATTTTTCCGCCGCTCTTCCAGAGGGCGAATATTATATTGAAGCACTGATGAGGGTATCAAGCGTCTATTCTTCGCCTCCGGCTGACGGTGATTCGTATTATAGCAGCACCGATGATCACGGCAGGCCTAAAGCATATTCTGTTAAAGCCGGAGAAACAGTTGATCTTGGAATCATTGTTGGCACGTCACGGCTCATTCGCATGGACAGCAAACAGATCACCGGTGTTAAGGGCATCATTACAGACGATCAGGGTAATCTTCTGAAGGGTCTGATTGTATTGGCTGATGACAGGAATAAAGGCACGGCTTATATGTCTGATGTAACCGGAAGTGACGGAAGCTTTACTGTAAGGGTATTCAGTGGCGGAGAATATGTAATATCCGTTATAGATGCTTTTTCAGAAGTGAATATTCCGTTTGCAGTACAGGGCTATGAAGAAAATGTTATATCAATTTCATCGGAAGATTTGATGGACGGTGTTATTATAATGAAGTCAAAGTGAGCCTAATGTAATATTAATTAAACATATAGAGCAGGGGAAATAAATTCCGGAGTCAATATCAAGGTATACATCTGGCCCCTATGACCAGAAGAAGGTCATCAGAAACCGGTGACCAATAACCTGACGGAAGGAGGCGGGGTATGAACAAAATTCGATATACGCCGCCCAGGATAGTCGGCAGTTCTGCTGTTCACCCCCGTTAACAAAAAAGCATGTTTTTTTACTGACCGGATATTCCGAATCCCCGCAGATAATACAGGGTTTAGGATTGGGAGAATAAAATGAGAGCAATTAAATCATTTGGATTATAAATGGTCAAGCTGTCAGGAGTTTTTTCGTAGCCCCACTGTTTTGACCCGTAATAAGAAAAGTTTGACATACAAGATGACATTGTGACAACTCAAGAATTAATTAAAGCCGCAGAAGACAGAATTAAAGACTTCAAAGAATTACAGAGAGCTGGTCTTATTTGCCTTGATGGAGATTTTTTCCCTTCTGTCCATTATCCTCCAATCACTATGTATCCGCCTATCAGTGAGGAAGCCTTGTTCGAAGGATATCAAAATCCTCAGAATAATAAGTTTGTTGTTTATGCCCATTTCCCTTTCTGTAAAAAATACTGTAATTTTTGTCACTATCCAAACAAGATTGGTGATTCGCCGGAGGAGAAGAATTATTATTTAAAAATGATAGTGAAAGAGATTGATATTTATATGAAACGTTTAGGCTTGGAAAGAATTAATGCTCGTTCAATCCTCGTGGGTGGAGGGACTCCAACCTACCTGTCACCAGTGCAACTGGACAGTTTCCTGCGAGCCTTTACATCCCGAATCGATCTGACTCACTGCACTCAATTCAATTATGACGTTGATCCGCAAACCATTATTGGACCGGAGGGAAAAGAGCGGTTGAAGATAATGAAATTTTATGGTGTTGACCGCATTACTATTGGTATTCAATCGCTCGATGATGAGATACTGAAAAAGATGGACCGTCACCATACTGCAGAGGAAGCTGTTGAATCAATACATCAGGCGAAAGATTTTGGCTTCCAGCTTAATATTGAATTTATTTTTGGATATCCTGAGCAAACTCTAAATAGCTGGATGAGAGATATGGAGATGGCGGTATCTTTTGGGGTGGAAGAAATTCAACTCTACCGCATGAAGTTTGTTCCCCATGGTGATCATACAGGACTAATTGCAAATAAGTTTGCTAAACAAAAAGAAGATTTATCCGCTGTCGAGCAGACTCTTTTAATGAAGCAATTTGCAATTCTTTTTTTAGCAGAGAACGGTTATCATGAGAATCTCAGGAGGGTTTTTACTAAAGAACCGAAATATTTTTCCCATTATGCCCACGACCAGTGCTGCAACCTCTTTGACCAGATAGGTTTTGGACTCACCGCATTTAGCAGTCTTAGAGACCGGTTTGGCTTAAACACAAAGGATTTTAAAGAATACTACTCTTCCATAGAACAGGGTAAATTGCCGGTCAACCGAGGCTTGGTGAGGAAAAGAGATGACCAACTGCGATGGCATATTATTTTACCTTTGAAAAACCGGAATGTAATCAAAAAACAATACCAGAGGAGAACAAACGTTTCCCTGAACGATGTCTTTCGCAGGAAAATCGAGAAATTAAAAGGCTATGGCCTTCTTCATGAAGATGATGAAGTGCTCGATCTGACTCAACGTGGAAGTTTTTATGCTGATGAAGTCTGCCATCAGTTTAATTCCCCGGATTTTAAACCCTTTCCAGGAACTGCGTTCATGCAAGGTAATCTACATCCGTATATTGATACCACTCCTGACTGAAGAGCGCTATCCGATAAATATCAGTGTAACGCCGAAAACTGCCACGACAGCGCCGGCAATTCCTTGAATAGTTATTTTTTCTTTTAATATGAATACAGCCATAGGGAGAATGAATATAGGTTCTGTTGAGTTAAGTATGGTTGCGATTGAAGCATCAATGTATTTTAGAGCCACCAGTGATAGCCAGAATCCACCAAAGACCACCACAACAACAGCGAAAATAATAAGTTTCAGCAATGAAGGTTTCTTAAAAGGAGCCGTCCAATTCCCTAGCTGCCGGTTTATAAACCCCCATAGTGTAAGTCCAATTGCTCCCCATAAAATGCGTATAAAAGTTGCTTGCAGCGGAGGAGCCTTGGCTAATCCAATTTTTGCTATGATTATTCCCAAAGATGTGCATATCATCGCTAACAACGCATAGAGAATACCAGAACCCCACTTTTTATTAACTGTCTCCTCGGGAGAACCCTCCCATAATACCAGGCTTACTCCTGCGAGTGTAAGAGAAGCCCCTATCCATGCGAGGGCAGAGAGCCTTTCGTGTAAAAAAATAACTGCTAAAATAACTGTGAATACAGGACCAAGCGTTCCTAACAGTACTGTTGTTCTTGGCCCCAGACTTATGAGGGCTTTAAAAAAAAAGGTGTCTCCTAAGGCAATCCCTAATAAACCGCTTACTCCGAGAATCAGGAAAGTATGAATGTCGATCGGCTCTATACCAATTATTAACAATACGGTCCCAAGAAAAAAAGTTCCAAGTATACATTTCCCGAGGTTCATTCCGATTGGAGAAGCCTCTTCGCCAACTCTCCGAAATAGAATTGAACCGAATGCCCAAGCTATAGCTGAGCCTAATGCCGCTAAATAACCAAGAGTTTCATAGAAGGACAAATTACTCTCCTTTACAGAGAAAAGAATATTGTACCATGATTGTATTATAAGCTCATATCTGACCTTAATCCAGACGATTTTGTGGTCTTCGTTGCATGATTTAATGAGACGATAAGTCTTCTTATAGAATATATTAAGAAACGTATGCTAATCTTAATAATAACCTAAAAAAATGAGATCGATATGGAAGTAATGGAAGTAAAAGAAAAAAATGTATAGTAAATCTAAACATATATTTACCCATGCAAAGAAAAATATTGCCGGGGGAGCAAATAGTACAATGAGGGCTCTGCCATATCAAATACCCCTTATTATTAAAAAGGCAGAAGGAGCAAAGATTTGGGATGTAGATGGAAATGAACTTATTGATATGAACATGGCATATGGTTCACTAATTTTTGGCCATAGACCAAGGGTTATATTAAACGCCATTCGTGATGAGTTAGAGAGGCGTGGAACAACATTAGGTTTTCCCCATGAGTTATCTCATCTTGCGGCTGAATTAATTAAAAAAAGTTTCCCTTCTATTGATAAACTTCGCTTTTCTTCTACAGGAACAGAAGTCGTTCAAACAGCTGTTCGGTTGGCAAGAGCATATACAAAACGAACACATATTGTACTTTTCGAAGGACATTATCATGGCTCAGCTGATTCTGTTTTTCACAAATACCATGCCTCCATTGAAGAATTAGATGAGATTGGTTTTTATAGTAGCTTATCTGGTACAGATGGTATGGGTGACGCTCCTTATAATGCATTTGTTATCCCTTGGAATAATATAGATATTTTGAAGAAGATACTATCAGAAAAAGGATCAATAATTGCAGCAGTAATTATGGAACCAATAATGGGAAACGCCGGGGTTATTCCTCCTGAGCCTGGTTTTTTAGAGCAAGTACGTGCCAGTACTTCTAAATATAATATTGTACTTATTTTTGATGAAGTAATTACAGGTTTTAGAGTGTCAAGAGGAGGAGCACAAGAGCGGTATGGTGTACAGAGCGATATTACTACTTTATCAAAGGCAATGAATGGTGGTATCCCTATTTCTGCTATTGGTGGAAGAAAGGATATTATGGAATTTTTGGCTGAAAATAGAGTGTTTCATGGAGGTGTATATTCGGGTAACCCTCTTTGCGTAGCAGCAACTTTAGCTTTACAAAAAGAATATAAAAGAAGAGGAAAGGAAATTTACGATCAATTGGAGTCTTATAGTAATAGGTTATGTAAGGGATTAAAGGCGATTTTTAAAGCAGTCGCTATACCTATTGTTGTCCAAAATGCAGGAGCTATGGTGAGTCTTGCGTTTGTTAATCGTGATGATATTGATTCTATAAAGAGTTACCGTGAATTACGAAAAACTGTTATGCCATCTTTTTATGTACAATTTCAACATTCTCTACAAAATGAAGGAGTTTTTATTCATCCTAATTGTTTTGAACCATGGTATGTCTCTATAGCTCATACCGAAGATATTATTGATATGGTTCTAGAAAAAGTCGAGAAAGCTGCAAAAGGTTTTGTTTAAAATAAGGTTTGGTAAATGAAGAAAGAAAACATGTTTAGTAAGTCAAAAGAAGAGATATCCGAGGATATTCTTAAGATAGCAAAGAGAGTTTTACAAGAAAGAGGAATAACTGGTAATTTGGATTTAATGAATCCTTTGAATGAAGAAGGGTTAGGTTTAGATTCTATAGGGAGGCTTAATTTGTTGGCTGAGATTGAAAAAGAAACGAGGGTTGAATTGCCTGAGGAGTGTTGGGGAAGTAGAACGTTTGACAATCTATTTTCAATAATACAATTTATATATGAATCCCGAAGAATAACTAAAAGTGAATATTAATTTACTTATAATATCGGACCATAAATACAGTAAGTTACCCAAAATACTATGATGAAGGAAATGTTAAAACAAAATGAAGGTTCAGAACTATTGACTCTTTGGCGAAATTGGCAGGGAGGTATTAGTTGTAGCTATACACAAAAGCTTTGGAATGCAAAGGATTTAATATTACTATCTGAAGATATAGCTAACAAATTATTTTATCAAGGATTAAGGAGAGGCGATATAGTAGCATTGTTGCTCTCCAATTCAGTTGGTTTTCCTGTTATATTGTTGGCAACATTAATGATTGGCTGTAATCCTTTGCTTCTTCATGTATCTACTCCAAAGAATGAGATAGAGAAACTGGCAAAGAATATTCCTATTAGATGGATAATTCATGATTTCTTTGTAGGACTTTCCAGACTAAACAGGTCTGATTTTAAAAAAATAGGTACTATTTTTTTAGATTCTCTTGAAATAGTAGTATTTAGTGTTTCAGATAGTAGAGATACATCTGAACATAATATTTATGCTGAGAGTGTTATTTTCCATCCAACCTCTGGTACGTATGGAATGCCTCAAATATGTATGAGAAATCAAAAGGTTACAATAGCAGAAGCAGAGAACTACACCATAACAATAAAAGATTATAATAAAATAAGAATTCATATAACAACTCCTTTAAGTCATGCCTATGCTTATGGTTTTGGTCTGGTTTCCAGTATACTAACTCATAGTATACTTGTTGTGTCTCCTGAGTTTAATCCTAAAATGTTATTACGATGGGAGAGAGAAAACCCCTCTGACTTTTTAACCATAGTTCCGTCTATGATAAAATCTCTGATTTACTTAAAAAAGTTCGATTCTTCTTACCAATTACCAAAGGTTGTTTTTTATGCCGGCACTAGATGTGATGAGTCGATTATTGCCGATTTCGAGCAGTTATTTGGTTCAACATTATATACAATCTATGGAAGTACAGAGACAGGAGCGATTACAACAAATAAAATCGACAATAATAAAAGATTTGGTGTTGGTACCGTTTTAAATAATGTCCAGGTTAAAATTTTAAATATTAAGAAATATTTTGATTTGGGGAAAGAAATTGGTGAGATTTATGTAAAATCATCTTCGATGATGCAAGGCTATATACACAATACATCTTATAATGATATTAAATATTTTCCTACGGGTGATATTGGATATCTGGATTCCAATCAAAATGTACATCTTGTTGGGCGAATAAGAGATGTAATTAATATAGGTGGTATTAAGATTGATCCTGTAGAGATTGAAAATGTACTTTTTACTTATCCTAATATTATAGATTGTGCTGTGTATCCTGGAAAATCTAAGGCCGGAGATGAGATAATTTTAGCAGCCTTAACCACAGACAAAGAAGAATTAGATCTTGAAGATGTTAAAAAGTTCTGTTATCAATACCTTAATACACATAAAATTCCTTCTGCTTTTTTTATATTGAAAGAAATACCTCGAACAGCTTCTGGGAAATGTTTAAAGATTAATTTACCGGAAGATTCTAAAATCTAAATATATTTGTGGAGATTTCATGAAACTCCTTGCTCCAGTTAACTCGATCGAATCTGCAGAATGGCAGATACAAAATGGTGCTGATGAATTATATGTTGGTGTCACAACAGATTGGGGAAGGAATGTTTCTTTTTCTGCCCGCGGTAACTTCCGAAGAGATGGGCACAGAGTTGTTTTAACTTTTGAAGAATTACGTGAGTTATCTAAGCTTTGTAAAAAGACAGGTAAAGGTTTAGATATTGCCGTAAATAGTCTCCATCCTACGGGATTTTTAAACTTAAATAGAATTGGTGAATTAAGTTATTTATATTTTATTGATGAATTATTAAAACTTGATATTACCAGTCTAATTATTGCAGATATATCTGCAATAAAGTTAGTTCATAAAAAATATCCCACAGTACATATTACCTCAAGTAATGTCCTGGAACCAAATAATAGTCAAACTATAGTATTTCTTAAAGAATTAGGAGTCTCTCGAGTGGTTCTTCCCTATCAAATAACATTAGATGAAATTGTTCATATTCGAAATCAAACTGATATTGAGATTGAAATCTTTGCACATTATGGATGTTCGTTTCATGACGGATTTTGTATGTTTAAGCATAATGTGGGAGAAGCAGGTCGAGATGGTATTAATGTAGCTACTCCATGTAAAAATATCTATACCATTTTGAATGATGAATCAGGAATAAAACCTAAGGCTTATTTAGATGCTTCTTTGGTATGTTCAATATGTGCTATACCAGAGCTGCTTAAAACAGGAGTGGATGTAGTTAAAATTGTTGGAAGAGAATTGCCAGGGATAAGTAATGTAGAGATAACTAGAGTTTATAGAAGAGCAATTGATTTAGTAAGTCAAGGTGAGACTAATACAGAAATATTAAAAAAAGAGTTACCTATATGGTGGAGTCGAACACTATGCAAACAAAATCGTTGTAAATATAAGAATAATCCAATTTCTAGAAGTTTTACAGGTCGTTTAGAAATATGTAGTGATAAGAAGAGAAAAGCTGCTAATAATTTAAAGAAATCAGAGAGGATTAACATATCTAAAGAAATCAATGAAGTATGGTTATTAAATACTGAAACTTTAGATTTTGATAATGTACAAAAGCATATTAGGTTTATAGGTATTGGTCATGAATATTGCAGTATATTTTTAAGAAATCAAGACAGATTATTTGAGACTGTAGAACAAATTAATGAAAGACAAAAAATTCCTGTTTTAATTACTCCTTGTGTTAGAGCAAAAGAGTTTGAGCTTATACAGCAAATAGTTCTAGATACATTAAGAAAATATCCTCATATGGAAATAGTTTTTAATGATTATGGCTTGTTAAGAATTATTTCGCAATTCTTTAAGAATAGAAAACGGTCTTATTGGTGGGTAGGGCGATTGATATCTCGGACAATGAGTGATTGGCCATGGTTTGATGTAATTATGCGTTCAGAAAAGAGAGAAGTATATAACTCATTCCTTCATAGTTCAACTAATCATAAAGAAATTGCAGCTATATTAAAAGGATTTGGTATTGATGGTATTGAATTAAATAATAGCAAGTTAAACGAAGAAAATTGTAGATTAGTAAAATCATTTGGTTTCAGGAGTAAAGTTCATTTAGGACCTGAATTATTGGCTGTTTCTCGATCTTGTATTCAATTAAGTGATAAATTGACAGATAAGCAGGAGATTGCCTGTAATGGTAGATGTTCAAAAATTGGATTAAAACTTCATTCCTTAGAATCTTCGGATGTTTCAAGTAATAGTGGAGAACTGTTAAATAAATATTACCCTGAGCTTATAGTAGCGGGCGCAGGTGTGTTTAATAGAGAGTTTGACTCAAAGTTAAATATATCAAACAAATATGTAGATAGAATATGTATAGAAATATAATTAGGAAATTAAATAATGGAATATTTGTCTAAAACAAAGTTTTGTTTATCAAGACAACCTTGAATCGAAAATTATTTGTAAGTTACTGTAATTTACCGTATAATAAATAAAAATTCTATATATTGTTGTAGTCAAGCGTAAAAATTGGAGAGTTGGTGCCAATGAGCACTGCAAAAGCAGAGGTCGAGTCCTTGCTTAAGAGGCTTCCGGACAGCTGCACCTTAGAGGATGTACAGTACCATGAAGGCGGAGAATACCGTATCGGTGTAATGAATGTGCGCGAAGACAGCCCTGCTGTTCATGGTATTTCAATAAAGGATCATGAAAAAGGGATTGTTTCTGCAAGAGCAGGAGAGATTGTCTCGGGAATTAATATTAAAGTGTTTTATACAGCGGGTCCCTATGACCAGAAATCGGTCATCAGAAACCCGTGACCAGTAACCGGACGGAAGGAGGTGGGTATGAATAAGGTTCGATATGTACCACCCAGGATAGTCGGCAGTTCTGCTGTTCACCCGTGTTAACAAAAAAGCATGTTTTTTTATTAACCGGATATTCCGAATCCCTGCAGATAATACAGGGTTTAGGATTGGGGGAATAAAATGAGAACAATTAAATCATTTCTATTTTTGTCTGTAGTGTTGTTGTCTTTTTCATTAATATCTGCCGGCGTGATCAATACCGGCCGAATTACAGGGAAGCTGATGATCAAGGATGGGGGGGCAATGGCCGGAGGATCAGCAATGTTCTTTAATGAAAAATCAGGGCCGCCGCCCTCGCACGATAAATACTGGAGGGTTCCGGATGTAATAGCTGAAATCGGTGAACACGGCAGGTTTTCTGTTGAGCTTCCAGAGGGAAACTACTATATGGGTGCATTAATGAGGATGGGGGATAGAAAAATCGGCGGTCCTCCACTGGACGGAGACTATTTATTTATGAGCCGGGATAAAGAGGGGAAACAGAAGTTGCATTACGTAAAAATTGGTGAAACAGTTGATCTGGGTGCTATTTCAGGGGTAGTCCCGTTCAAGCGGCATGACGGCAAAGGGATTACCGCTATAGAAGGAACTATAAGCGATGTTAATGGTAATCGCATTGAAGGCGCGATTGTGTTTGCGTATGTTTCAGTTACACAGATCGGGATCCCGATGTTTGTGTCTGAGAGGACCGGTAAGGATGGCAAATACAGGCTGGCTGTTGCAGAGGGCGGAGTATATTACCTGAGGGTGAGGGATATTTATGGTGGCGGCCCTCCCATCCCGGGCTCGATCATAGGCAGATACGGTGAAAAGGGGCCAGTTGCAGTTGAAGTTAAAACAGGCGAGGTAACAAAAGGGATCGACATTAAAGTTATAAAGGTTCCAGGGAGAGGACCGATAGGGAGAGAGTTTAAAGGCATAAAAAATCCGGAATAAATAAAGGCAGGCGCAAATTATTAGTCCATGATCCGGGATGAAATCTATGCAATCGTCTGTCCCGATATTTTGGGATTCGTTGAGAATGAAGAGATCAATGTAATCAGGAATTGAAATAATTAATTCGGGAACCGTAATGATAAAAAAGCTAATTATACTTTTACTGTTGTGTCCGGTTTTATCTTATGCTGATAATATAGATCAGGATACAAAGAATATAGATCAGGATACAAAGATTGCAGGCAGGGTTTTTACAGAGTCAGGCCCTATGCCGAGAGCCCAGGCTTTTATATATGAGGACTATAATGATATAAAAGCCGGCAAACCGTTTGCTGTGTCGGTTCCTGCTGATGAAAAGGGAGTATATAAGCTTCAACTGCCGCCCGGGGAATATTATTTCACTGCCAGGGGTGAAAAGGATGGGAAAGAGTTTTTTGCCTATCACGGCAACAATCCTATTAAGGTTGAAAGGGAAAGCCTCTGGATCGCTCTAATGGTAAATGAGGTCAAGCCTCCCGCCTATTCAGACGGCGAAATATCACTTAAAGGCATTGTTACCTATAAAGGAAGTCCTGTAAAAGACGCTTATGTTGCCCTGTATGTACCTGAAGCCGTGTCCTTTAAGGGCCTTGGAGCCAGGACCGAATCCGTGAACAACGACGGCACATTCGATCTTTCGATCCCGGCAGGTAAGTATGTGGTGATTGCCAAAAAGATGCAGGGTGGAAAGAGATTAAGGCCGCTTAAAAAAGGGGACCTTTACTGTTATTATCCGCATAACCCTGTTGAGGTCAAGTTCGATAAGGCCGTCCGGATCGAAGTGCCCTGTTACCCGAAGGCAGACAGTAAAACATTTGCCGGCGCCAAACAGGTGAAATCAAAAGAATATGTTACCCTGAGAACTCAGGCGCGCAGGATTGAGTCCGGAATCAGGGGCAGGATTACAGATGTGGATGGAAATCCTGTGCCAGGTATGTTTGTACTTGCATACAGGAGTAAAGCCCCTGTTTTTTTGCTGTTTCATGCTAGTAAGGGCAGTGAGTACTCCGGTGAAACAGACAAAGACGGCAATTATTTTATTCCCATAGATTCTGATGGTGATTTTCATATTGTGACCAGGAATAGACTCGGCAGGGCTCCGCGCGGCAAAGATTTATACGGTATTTACGACGGCTCACCTGATTACACGGTCCATTTCAAAAAGGACCAGATCGTTGAAAATATCGATATAATGGTAGGAAAGAAGGAGATAGATGCAGTCAGGCGGGAGGCACTGGACCTTAAAGAGGTAAAGGACTTTGAATATCGGAATGACTATGTGATAGATAGGGATACTTTATGGAGAGGAAACATAACTATTAACGGAAGAGTTTCGATTAAACGGGGAGCTACCCTGCTGATAGATCCAGGTACGGTAGTAAGGTTTAATAAACTTGACAGAGACAATAACAATATAGGGGATGGAGAAATAATGGTGCAGGGCAGGATAATAGCACGCGGAACAAAGGATAGCAGGATCATCTTCGAATCAGCAGATAAAAATCCCGGGGCAAAGGACTGGTCATATATCCTGCTTCTGGCAACCGGAGGGGATAGTGTCTTTGAGTATTGTGAATTCCGGCATGCATTTTCAGGGCTTCAGGCTATCTATTCAAGTGTAAGTATTAAAGACTGTCTTTTCGAGGACAACGATGAGGGCATCCGCTTAACCAGAAGTGATGCAGTGATACGACACAACAGTTTTTTGAATAATCATACAGCTCTGAGGCATACAATTATTGAAGGTTGGGTATTTATTAATAACAATATTATGAGAGGGAACGATATAGGGGTTTTGTTCAGGCAGTCACAGATCAATACTGTTGATTTTGAAATAATGCCTGAGGTGTTGGAGCAGATGCAGTTCAGGAACAATAATATATATAACAACCACAAATATAATATCCAAATGGGTGACAGGCAATTTATGGACGTTGATGTTGTAAATAACTGGTGGGGAAGTGAAAAGAAGGAATATATAGAGGAATTTATATTCGACAAAAAACAGGACAGCGAGCTAGGGCAGGTTGTTTATTCACCATATCTTTCAGAACCCGTACCGAATGCCGGTGTTAGAGGTAAATTGTAAATTGTGAATTTCAGGAAAAAATTCAAACAGAAAATGGAAATAAAAGTCAACAATTCAAGATTATATTTATATCTGGCTGCAGGGCTGGTGTTTTTTTGTTTTACCGGAACTGTATCCGGCGAAGATCATTCACAATCTCAGCCAAGTTCTATAGATCAACAAATAGAGACGATGGAGGAGCAGGAGCCTCACAGAGCTGAGTGGCAAAGGCCGGAAAAGATAGTAGATTATCTCGCGGTAAAAAGCGGTGATACTGTGGTAGACATAGGCGCCGGAATCGGTTATTTTACGGTAATTTTTTCGAAGAGAGTTGGAAAGAACGGAAGGGTCTATGCTGTGGATGTTGAAAAAGAGATGATAGACTATTTAGGGAAAAGGGCAGAAAAAGAAGGTTTAGGAAACATAAAGACTGTCCTTGCCGAGCCGGACAACCCAACGCTGCCAAAAGATGCAATCGATTTGATTTTTATGGGCAATACTTATCATCACATTGAAAACAGGGAGGATTATCTTGCAATATTAAGAAGGGATTTGAAAAGAAACGGCAGGCTGACGATAGTGGATTTCCATGTAGTGAACAAACTTATAGGGCCGCCGATTAATGAGAGAATCCCAAAGTGGAAGACAATAGAAGAGGTAATAAAGGCGGGCTTTAAATTAGAGGCTGAATATTATTTCCTGCCATACCAGTATTTTCTTATCTTTACAAAAGGCTGAAGCGATTTGCTTTGTCGTGATATAATATTTATACTGAGGGATGAAACAACTAACGTAAATAACTGAATGCTTGAAAGGGGTGAACCGAATTGAAAAGAACAGGTCTTTTGTTGGTCTTTCTCTTATGTTTATTTGTTACTACCGGTGTTCCTGCCCAACAGGCTAAGACGGGCATAATCCATGGGAAGTTTGTGGAAAAAGACGGCATATCAATGGCAGGAGGAATAGTTATTTATTTCAATCTTGTACCGGGTCCAAAACCTTCTAAAACAGACTACTACAAGATACCGGACTACGTGGATAAGATTGACAGTGAGGGAAGTTTTTCCACAGAACTTCCTGAGGGAAGATATTGGTTTGGAGCAATTAAGAGGATTGAAGGCCCGGACAGGATTGGGCCTCCGCAAAAGGGAGAAATTTTCTACGCTAGCATAGACGAAGAAGGAAAGCCAAAGTGGTATCCTGTGAAAGCAGGTGAGAAAACAGATACAGGCGTTGTCTCGGAAATATACCCTTATGACCCTGCAATTGTTGAACTGAAAGAGGGAGATTCGGCTATTGAGGGTCTGATCCTTGACCAAGAGGGGAATCCTATTGAAGGGGCTTTGGTCTTTGCATATATGGATGTTGCGAATCTATTAGGGAAACCCATGTACGTGTCCGACAGAACAGGACAGGACGGCAAATATATCCTTAGAGTTTATGAAGGAGGGGAATACTACTTGAGGGTCAGGAATATATACGGGGGAGGTCCTCCTGTGGCTGGCCAGATTTTAGGCGGTTATGGACATAAAGAACCAGTTGCGGTTGTTGTGAAAACAGGTGAGATTACCTCAGGCATTGATATGAATGTCATAAAGTTTCCCGGCAGGGGTCCTAAAGCGGGGCGGATTGGAAGCAGTAATATTCAGCCGCAAATGCAGGACAAAACAGACGGCAGTAATGAGGAGATGGATAAATAGCGGGTTATTATGTTAAAATATACAAAATATCAGGAGGTTTAGCGTGAAAAAGATCAAATACGTCAAGCCGAGAATAGTCGGAAGTTCAGCTGTTCATCCCTGTTAATATTCCAGTTTAGTATCAGGGAAAGGGTATATTGACTTTGTTTTATTATCAAATCGCAGGCTAATTTTATATGCCTGCCGCATCTACATTCTACTTCAAGTCTATGTCGATCTGTTTTCCCACTGTGTCATTTTTTTTTTAAAACATCCCGGAAAGTTTTTGCATTTACAAAAAGCTGTTATAAATAGCCCGCAAAATATGAAATTATACGGAGAAAAATGCTAACATAGACCTGGAACAGGGCTTTTGCCGGGTAATGCGGCAGTTTTATACCACCCAGCGCGTTAACAGTTGCTGCACGTGGGCAACGAGCTCGAGGCTGGATACCGGCTTGACAAGGTAGTCGTCGGCGCCCAGCGCCATGGCGCGCGCCAGCGAAT
>VAPB010786512.1_pt1 | contig 21797 bp, 23 predicted proteins | sample 3395101 | NCBI WGS metagenome assembly VAPB01 (sample SAMN08290433, study PRJNA428436) | hydrothermal vent metagenome | isolation source: Deep-sea hydrothermal vent chimney | place: Indian Ocean: Southwest Indian Ridge | reverse complement strand
GTAGTGAGGGGTAAGCCGCTCAGGGGGGTGCTTTTAGTTAGTCTATATGGTAAAATTCCTTAAAATAGGTTCTAACTTTATACAGTAAGGACCACCAGATTTCACTTCGAAACAGTCTTTCAGGCGAAGTCAGGCATATTAATACAGGTAATCGTTTCGAAGCTGCGGCTCGGCACGCCATTTAAAATAAGGCTTAATGAAATTTTCCTGCGTTTACATTTTACAGTCCAGGCCTGATCCGAAACATTATTACACAGGCTTTGCTGAAGACCTTGATTCGCGGCTGAAATCGCACAACTCCGGCCAAGTCTCACACACTCTAGAATATAACCGTGACTCATAAAGACTGCAATTGTTTTCACTGATCGAAAAAAGGCGTTGGACTTTGAAGCATAAAAATTATTTCATTCAACCACCATTAGTAACCCTGGACGGGGTTGTCTATCAACAGAAATACAGATCATACTCAGAGTATAACTATTTCAAACCGGGCATCTCTTCATATGTTAAAACAAGACATTTTGAGTATGCGCTTAGGCTGACCAAAGAGTATTTTTACAAATGTAATGCTGTTGACTTCGGCTGTGCAGACGGTATTTTTTTACAGTCTTTAGCAAAATATTTCAATTATGTTGTCGGAATCGATAGTGAGCCCGTTCATATTAAAATCGCAGATAAACTTTCAAAGACAATAAGTCTGAACAATGTGAAATTGATATGTAATAACGATTTATCCATTAGTGAAACAAAGACAAAAATATCAGATAAAGAATATTATATTTTATATTTGTTAGAAACCCTGGAACACGTAGGCGATAAAAAGGATATATATAAATCTAAAATAGATTTTCTTGAAGAACTATTCAGTTTAATAAACAAACAAGGTATAATTGTAATATCAGTACCTAATATGGTTGGCATGCCTTTCCTGGTTCAAAGACTGGCATTGAAACTGTTTGGTTTGCATAAAGAACCGATATCCATGAACAATCTCCTGAAGGCAGTGTTTCTCAAGGATACATCTGATTTAGAGAAGAGATGGACCGGTGGACATCTTGGGTTCAATCATAAAAAACTAGAAAATTATTTTAAGAATAAATTCCTTGTTTTGAAAAAAAAGAACTTGTTTTTTCAAACTATCTATGTGATTAGAAAAACATACAATTGAACTTTACAGCTTAACAACTTAATTACCGGATAACTCATTAACTTTTAAACACTTATGGCACATCCAAAGATACTTGCAATGGTTCTTGCCGGCGGTATGGGGAAAAGGCTGTTTCCACTTACTTTTGAACGGTCCAAACCCGCTGTGCCTTTTGGCGGACGCAACAGAATAGTGGACTTTGTTCTAAGCAACCTGATAAATTCAAATATATTCTCTATTTACCTGCTCGTACAGTATAAATCCCAGTCTCTGATTGACTATTTAGGAGTAAACTGGGGACTATCTTCTCTTATTCAGAACCATTTTGTAACTGCTGTACCTCCCCAGATGAGATATGGCCCTGACTGGTTTCAGGGCACAGCCGACGCAGTGCTGCAGAATGTCAACCTTATCCGCCGCCATAAACCTGATATTGTTGTTGTTTTCGGAGCTGATCATATATACAGAATGGACATACGTCAGATGATTGATTTTCATATTGAACGCAATGCACAGGTAACAGTGGCAGCAAGACCCATATTATTAAATGAGGGGAGTGACTTCGGGATTATCGTTTCTGATATCAACGGACAGATAAAGGGTTTTGAGGAAAAACCCTCAAAACCGTCCCCAATGCCTTCTGATCCTGAACGTGCTTACTGTTCCATGGGTAATTACATTTTTAATACACCCGCTTTGATAGAAGCGCTGGCAGATGTACATAAAAACAGGGAAAACGATTTTGGAGGATATGTTATCCCAAATATGGTGGGGAAAAAAAGGCTTTACGCCTACGATTTCTCATTAAACCAGATACCCGGGGTAAAACCCTATGAGGAAAAAGGCTACTGGCGGGATGTCGGGACTATAAAAGCCTTCTGGAAGGCGCATCAGGACATGCTGGGGGAAAGCCCCGGTTTTGAGATACATAACAGCCTGTGGCCAATAAGACCATCCGGTAATAATCTGCCTGCCACAAAGATATTCCGCGGCGAAATCATTAACAGCCTGGTCGCTGAAGGAACAGTCATAAATAATGCCAGAATAATTAATTCTGTGATCAGGCGAAACGTCATAATTGAAGAAAATGTTGAAATTATTGATTCGATAATAATGGACAACGTTGTACTGAAAAAAGGGTGTATATTAAACAGGACTATTGTTGACAGCCACAACATGGTCGAAGAAGGCGCGCATATCGGACAGGGCAGCGATAAGCCGTACTGGCGGGCTTATAAGGACTCCGATTCCGATATAACAATAATTGCAAAATCAATGCAGTCACGGAAAGATTAAAAACTTGATAAGCTTTTTTAATTTAAATATTACCAATATTACCTTGACAGCCTTCACACTGTCTGATTTATAATTCATTGCAGTGATTATTATACATCCCGGCAAAATTTCCCATGTCTGTTATCGTTTAAATAACAGGGAAAAATAAAACCTGCTGGTATCATTAAAATATAATAGGAGGTTTGTATGAAAATATTTCCGGCATTAGTTCTGCTTGTCTCCGTATTTCTATTGCCGCAGTTTGCACTTGCTGAAAATGTCAATACAATCGACGAATTAGCAGCAAAGTATAGCATTGAAGCATGCGCAGACTGTCACGAAGACATACATGATGAGTGGAAAAGCTCATGGCACGCCAAATCCATGGTTGATTCCCGCGTGGTCAGATCATTCAGGACCTATATTTTAAGCGGGCTTGACAAGACAGATCAGGGTTCTAGAAAAGACATAAAACACATATGCTTCCCATGTCATGTACCGCAAGCAAAAGACGCCTCTGATGAACTGATCGTTGAAATCGCTGATCTGATCGTAACTGCAGCAGATGACAAAAACAAGGGAAAAAGAGAAGCCGCTAAAAAGGAACTCTCAAAGCTGAATATTAACTGTCATGGCTGTCACAGCCTGAAAGGCGCTCCAGACGGCAAACCAAAGCCGGGAGAACTTTACGGACCCAATGGCATAGAGGATGACGAGGATTCGCCTCATATGGAAGAACTGGGGCTTAAAACAGTAAAGTCTGACATCATGAAGACCTCCAAGGTATGCGCAGAGTGTCATCACGGATGTCCGCCTGATATGCCGTCCTCAATTTGCCCGACTTTATACACCAGTTATAATGAAAAATATCTCGCCCACGGTGGAGATAAAACCTGCCAGGACTGCCATATGAGAGAAGACGGGGAAGTCAGCCACAAGTTCCCCGGGATTTATGAAACTGATTTTGCAGCCACCGGCATTGAACTCTCTCTAATTGCAAAACCAACTGAATATGTCTATTACCTCGAAAATAAGATAGTGCCCGCGGTTGTCGTGGAAGTGGGGGCTAAAAACACTTCCGGCCACGGCATACCACATGGTTGAATGTACATACCTGAAACGGCACTGGATGTGACCGTTAAAGACCAGGATGGTAAAGTAGTTTTTTCCAAAAACAAAAAATACGGAGTATATGACCTTCACTTTAAGGAAAATAAAGAAGGCTATCTTGGTCTCTCAAACTTTGATATAACGGCCCAGAAACATTACGATCTGGGCATTGAACCTCACGAGACTGATTCTCACACGTTTGTAATCCCACTGAAAGAGGGCACAAAATCCGTAAACGTAGAGGCAGCATTTTCCTATATTTACGAAAAAAGTCATACAGCAACTATTAAAAAAGTAAGTCAAAAAGTAGAGTTTTAAGAATTAAATTTCATTGTTCGATTTTATCGGGGCTCTATCCTGTAATTATCAGACGGGGATAGAGCCCCGATATTTTTATCCGCCTTCGCAGAAAACCACGGGTTTACCCGCCAATCTGTAAGGCGAGGTTTACCCGTGGATAAATGCGAAAAAAGCGCTTCGGCGAGATGTCACCGAAAGGACAAGCTTCTCCATGTTTCGGCGTATAACCTCGCCGAAGGCCCGACAGATGTCGGAACTCAGGCGTGGCTTGCCCGTGTGGGGTTCCATAATATTTCCGGATGCCGGGATAACAAACTGTTCATACCGTATTAAGGTTGAAAAAGACTCAGCAAAAATGTAAAATTCCTTATTTAATACACCCTGAAAAGAAGGAGTAAGATGAAAAAAACATATATCTTGTTAATAATCGCATGTTTAATATTTATCAATTGCGGCGGCAAGAAAGAGATAAAGCCATCTGCAGATTCAGTTATTACACAAAACAGCCTGCGTGTAATTGATGCCGTTAAAAATGCCTATCAGGAAAAAGACGGGCCTGTTTTGCTGGAAAACATGTCGCCGGAGCTTTCAGCGGACATTACGAATAGACTTATTTTTGATAGCGCTGAACTGCACTTCACCCCTCGAATGATAAAATTAAAAGCTTCTACAATAATGGTTAATTTAAACTGGCACGGAACATGGGTTATTAAAAGCGATACAATAAAAAACAGAGGTGTTGCGGTTTTTGTTCTTGAGGGAGAACCTGTAAAATTAATACAAGTAAAAGGCGACAACCCATTCCATACGCCAATACCAAAGGAATAGCAGAAATCAGGTTTCAGGGGTCAGACAGCCAAGATTAGCCTATAATCTTTTTTCTGAAACCTGACAGCTTATCCCTGACACCTGTTAATTATATGCCGAAGTGGTGGAACTGCCTGTCCCGTTGTCTTGGTACGTTAGTACCATACGGGAGCAGACCTGCCTCTACCTGCGGCAGGCAGGCGTAGGTATGCGCGCTACTTACAATATGCATTATGTTTATGCACTCAAAAGCAAAGTAAAAAACTACATTTATGTTGGATTAACCAATAACTACCAAAGGAGAATAAAAGAACATAACATTAAAAAGGAAAAAACAACCCTTTTTTATGCCCCATTTAAGACTATATTAATTGAAGAATTCAACACCAGAGTTGAAGCAAGAAAAAGAGAAAAATATTTAAAGTCAGGAATAGGAAAAGAATACCTGAAATCTTTATAAAATGTTGCCGAAGTGGCGGAACTGGCAGACCTGCCTGCCGGCAGGCAGGCGCGCTATTAGAAATATAGTATAATTATTTGCCCGATTAGCTTATAACGCTTAACTAATGACGGTAGTTGAATGCCGAAGTGGTGGAACTGGCAGACACGCTAGGTTCAGGGTCTAGTGGGAGCAATCCTGTGCGGGTTCAAATCCCGCCTTCGGCACCACTTCTTAGTTTTGACAATGTAACAATCTTGCCTCAGAACAAAACCTTTCTATTGTTAATCATCAGTCTCAAAATAACAAATTTATGTAGTTATCCACTTTCTGCATACAAAACATATTTTGCTGCTCTCACAATTCTTTTTAAACTCAATGGAGAAATTAAAGCTTAATTTCTCTCCCGTTTAAGTTTTCTCCAGAGAGATACCCTGTCTATCCCTAATACCTGCGCTGCGACAGTCTTATTCCCGCCGACTTCCTTCAATACCCATTGTATATATGACATCTCCTGTTCTTCAAGAGACAGTATCTTCCCCTCTTTCTTTCTAAATGTCCTGATACTTAATTCTTTTAAGTCCTCGGAGAGGTGTCCTGTTTCGATACTATTGCCAATTGTAAGGGCAACACCCCTTTCAATGATATTCTCCAATTCCCTGACATTTCCAGGGAAATCATAATTCATCAGAATTGCCATAACATCCTGGGATATCTCAGCAACCTCCTTATTCATAAGGACATTGTATTTTTTTAAAAAATAATAACTCAGCAAAGGTATATCATCTCTTCTTTGAGAGAGTGGGGGAATCTGTAAAGAGACCACATTTAATCTGTAAAAAAGGTCCTGCCTGAAGATCCCTTCTTTTATTGAATCCTGTATATCCCGATTTGTTGCAGCCAGGAATCTGGCATCTACTTTTACGGGCTTTGTGCCTCCCACCCGTATGAGTTCATTTTCCTGAACCACTCTCAGAAGTTTTACCTGCATGGACTGCGGCATCTCTGTTATTTCATCCAGAAAGAGGGTTCCCCCGGATGCCACCTCAATTAACCCCTCCTTCAATGCTATAGCCCCTGTAAAAGCACCCTTTTCATGACCGAACAATTCATTATTTAGAAGGTCTTCAGTAAATGCTCCGCAGTTTATCGCAAAGAATGGTCCTTCTGCACGGTTGCTATTTAAATGTATATACCTTGCAAAAAGTTCCTTTCCGGTTCCACTTTCACCGTTTATAAGCACATTACAATCTGTTGGTGCTATCTGCCTGGCTGTTTCAAGCAGTCTGTGCATATTAATATCTTTAGTAATTATCTTGATTTTCCCCTGATAGTTCTCTATCTGTTCTCGCAAGAGCCTATTCTCTTTTTTAAGCTTAACCTTCACAACAGCCTCTCTGACGATTTTTCTTACCTTCTCAAGCTTAAATGGTTTTGCAATGTAATCATAAGCGCCCTTTTTCATTGTCTCTACAGCCGACGGAACCGTAGCATAAGCTGTAATCATTATGACTTCTATATCCGAATACAGTGATTTGCTTCTTTCAAGAATCTCGATACCGTCAACCTTTTTCATCTTTAAATCCGTGAGCACCACATCAAACTCCCGTGTCCCGAGCAACTTAAGGGCATTCTGCCCGCTCTGGGTGGATGTAACATCATATCCCTCTCTTTTCATGACATGCTCAAGATTCTTAAGGGCCACCTTTTCATCTTCCACTATCAGAAGCATTCCGTTACCTTTCATATTTTAGGCTCCTTTGCGGGCAGTTTTATCAAGAAGATTGTTCCATAACCCGGTTCACTTTCCACATCAATAGTACCGCCATGTTCCTCTATGATGCTATAAACAACAAAAAGACCCAGACCATAACCTTTTGTTGTCTCTTTTTTGGTGAAAAAAGGATCAAACACTCTGGAAACAACATCAGGTTTCATCCCAATGCCCGTGTCTTTAATCTCTATTTCAATCATGTTATTCTTAACTCTCCTTGATAAAATATTGATTTTGCCCTCTTCTTCCAATGCCTCTGTAGCATTCCTGATAAGGTTTAAAAAGACCTGCTGAAGCTTCTGTTTATCTGCAAAAAGTGAAATGTCATCAGGGACCTCAACATGGATATCAACCTTTGATGAAATCTTCCCTTTGACAAGCCTGATGGATTCATCAACTGTATTGCGCAGGTTAACCACCTCTCTTTTACCTTCTCTTGAGAACTCCAGGACAGTTCTAACAATATCTCTTGCCCTGTCTGTCTCACTTTCTATCTGGGACAGAAGCTCCTTTTTATAAGCAATATCAGTGTCGTCGATCTCCTCTTTGAGTATCTCATTGGAAGTGGAAATATTGGAAAGTGGATTATTAAGTTCGTGAGCAACCCCGAAAAGCAGGGTGCCTGTGGAGGCTAACTTTTCTGACTGTATAAGACTCCTCTGTCTTAAGGCTAATTCTAAAAGCATTGTGTTGATAGCTTTATTGAGAGATACCATTTCAATATCAGGAGATAATACAGACATGAGTGAAAACTCACCATCCGCGATTTTCTGCATGTTATTTTCAAACTGTTTCAGGGGGCTTATGACCTTCCGGGACAAATATTGAGCGATAAAAAAACCCCCGATGATAAGAAGCACTCCTGTGCCAATCAGAAGCTTCTGTGAAGTGTCTATCAATGATTGTATGTATTTTCGCTCTGCTATTGTTATAGCTTCTGCAAAAACAACTATCTCTTTACCCTTCTCCCTTATTTTCTCCTCCAGGGTATGAGCTTCAAAAGAAGCACTTTTTCTGTTTAACTCAAAATGTTTCTGTATGAGGGACTTGTATTGCCGGACATCAGACTCTAAGGTGTAAATATCTTCTTTAATGGTAAGTTTTTTTAGTGCTTCAATATTTTTATTTATGATTTCTTCGGCCTTTTTCGTAAATTGTAAATTTTTAGAATAGTCCTCTTTGTGCTCGTAAAGAAAGTAGTTCTTTTCAAACCTTCTCATCTCAAGGGTTGTATCAAAAAGGTCGGAGATAACAAAACTGGACTCAATCTTTTCATCAACTGTCTTTAAATCAAGGTAATTCAGGAGCGCAACGACAATTATCAGCATAATGCCGGCAAAGTATGAATAAGTGATCTTCCTCCTGATGCTTGGCTGAAGCCTGCTCATGTAACAATCTTAAAACATATCATTGCAAAATGCAATGATACCCTGTTTAGGTGCAACAGCACTGACCATAAGCTTTTCTATCATGTATAAAAGTCATTAACCTAATGAGTTCTACATATATTCATCAATCTCTTATCAGGACCTTCTTTAGAATGATTGCATAAAGCAACATTTGATTATTTCTCCCGGATACCTTTGACATAAGATAAAACTCTTTTAATTCATAAGGTTACATGATCCTGTTTAATCTGGCATAGAAGTTGATATATATAAGACAGAATTTACTAATAAAAGGAGGGTGTTATGAAGAGGTTTTTTAAGAAACTTGAAGACACAATGGCTGCTGTCGCATTTGCAGAGGAAGGGGAGTTTGATACAGCTAAAGAGATTCTAAAGGAGGAAGAAGCGCTTACTACGAACGTCAAAATGCTTAAAGGTAAAGTGGATGTAACGTTTGACAATCTGATTTCTATGGCAATAACCTTTGCAGAGGCAGGCGAGGTTGAAAAGGCAAGAGCGCTATTAAAAGAAGCCGAGAATAGCCTCGAGAAAGTTAAGAAGGATCTTCAATGCGATTTTAACGTTTACTCAAGGAGCTTAGCCTGAATACAAATATTTCCGGATACGAGAGGACAGTAATGAAAAATTTGTCGAAGAAGTTTGAAGATATAATGGCTGCTGTCGCATTTGCAGAGGAAGGGGAGTTTGATACAGCTAAAGAGATCCTGAAAGAACAACGAAAGATACTGCTTGCCTTCACCGGGGAGGATTCAGATACAACTGCATTTGGATATGCACTTAATGTGTGCAAAAGGATAGGGGCAGAGCTTGATATTCTTTATGTGGCATCTAAAGGGCTATTAAGCTCAAAAATCAAAAAGCTTGCAGATGCCCTCAAGAAGGAAGGTATCAACTACAGATTAAGCCAGAAGACAGGTTGTCTGAGAAATCAGATAATCGACTATACAAGGGCCAACAAGGGAATACTTTTTGTTGTGATTGAATCCTCAGATAACCTGGAGGTTGACTGCAGGCGACAAAACAAAAAACTGTCAGATATATGGAAGAACCTCAAGTGTCCGCTGGTAGTGGTCTCTGAACTGGAGAAAGCATAAATCTAAATAAAAAGGAGCTGTATAATGTCACAGGGAAGTAAAAATAAGAAACCATATCTGAAGACTGTCATATTCGGTATAATTTCACTCACATCTTATATCATTCTCTTCAGCCACGAAGGGTGGGTAACAGATACCTATACAAAGGGAGGTTACTATGCAGCCTATCCTATTGCCACTGCATTCTGGTTTTCCTTTATGCACGGCGCATTCGGAAGCAACCTCTTGAACGTACTCGGACTTGAAGCAAAAAAGAGCGAAAAGTAACTTTATATAAATAGACGAATGATGAAAGGAGCAGTGTAAATAATGAGAAAGGTTTCAGCTATTATACTTGTAATGTTTATGATACTAACGTTTTCAACAGCGGCGTTTGCGGGTGGTCCACCACCAAAAAACTTCAAGAAAGGTGTCTTCCTTGAAGTTGATGAAGCGGCAGGGACTGTAGTCTTTCAGGCTTCCGACTCTGAGCAGACCATGACACTGAGGCTGGGAGAAGAGATTAAGGCAGACAATATTAAATTAAACAGCAAAGTTATGATGACTTTTGAGGAACACGATGGTCAGATATTTGTCAAGACCGCGGAAATCATGTTCCTCGACCTTACAATATCCAAATTCATTGCCCTAATTGTAGTAGGATTAATTGGAGGACTTCTGAGCGGATTCATCGGCTCCGGCGGAGCATTTGTGCTTACTCCGGCTATGATGTCACTGGGAGTGCCGGGTGCGATCGCAGTTGCAAGCAATATGTGTCATAAATTCCCGAAGGCGATGGTGGGATCTTATAAACGATTTAAATACGGACAGGTGGATATCAAACTGGGACTTACAATGGCAGTGTCCGCTATCGCAGGCGTGCAGATAGGTATAAAAATCCAGAAGGCGATCCTGAACGCATGGGGAAATGCTGGATCAAACCTCTATGTGAGTGTCGTTTTCGTGATAGTCCTTGTTGTAGTCGGCGGTTATGTCCTGCGCGATGCCTTTAAGCTTGCCAAAAGCGGCTCGGATAATACGACCTCAAAACTTGCATTAAAACTGCAAAAGATCAATATCCCGCCGATGATGAACTTTAAGACAGCAGGTATCAGGATTTCCGCATGGATCACTCTTCCGGTGGGTCTTGCTACAGGCATGCTGGCGGCAACTATTGCTGTCGGCGGCTTCATCGGTGTGCCGGGCATGATCTATGTGGTTGGCACATCAGCAATTATTGCCAGTGCAACAGAGCTTCTTATAGCTTTTGTAATGGGGGCCTGGGGCTCATTCCAGTGGGCATTAAGCGGTCTGGTTGATATCAGGCTTACGCTCCTTATTCTCTCAGCGTCTCTCATTGGTGTTCAGATTGGAGCGCTCGGAACCACCTATGTAAAGGATTATACTATCAAACTCGTTATGGCTGCGGTTATGCTGATCGTTGCTGTAAGCAGGGGTGCCAAAATTCCAGGTTATTTTGCCGATCTGGGATGGTTGTCTCCTCTTGAGCCGAATACCGCTGCTATTTTGAACGGTATAAGCTTCTGGGCATTGGTCGCAGCTCTGGGTACTGCGGGAATTATTATAACAGCAGCCATGATAAAAGGTATGGCAAAAGCTAAAACACCAAAAAAAGAAGCTGTAACTGCCGGGAGGGCATAAGAGATCGGAAAATATAGAAAAATACTTGTTCCTTTTGATGGTTCTGTCTCCAGTAAAAACGCACTAAAAGAGGCAATTAAACTTTCTGAAACAGAAAAGTCATGGATAAAAGTTCTGGCAGTTGTTCCATCATATGACGGAGATCTTGAGCTTACAGGTGTGCGTAATATTAAATTAATAATTAAGGGCCCGACAGGAAAACTTCTTAAAGAAGCAAAGGAGTTGGCAGAAGCAGAGAGGGTAACAGTAATGACAAGTATTGAGCAGGGTGAGGCATATGAACGAATTGTGGATATAGCGGATACAGAGAACTGTGACATCATTGTAATGGGGAGACGAGGCATCAACCACATTGAAAGGATGCTGATGGGAAGCGTTACCTCAAGGGTCATTGGATATACAAACAAGGATGTTCTTGTTATGCCGAGAGATGCTACCATTGGATGGAGTAACATCCTTCTTGCAACTGACAGCTCAAAATATAGCAAAGCGGCGGCTGAACACGCTATAAATTTTGCCGCTTCCTATGGCAGTGACCTGACAGCCGTTTCAGTAGTCGATGTAACAGACGAGTTTTATGCGCAGGCACCGGAGGCAGTGGAACAGATGGTTGAGAAAGCAAAAAATACTCTTAAAGAAGTCAAAAAAAAGGCTGAGGACGCCAATATAAAAACAGAGACCTTTGTTAAGGAAGGTGAAGTATACAGAAAAATAATAGAACTTGCCAAGGAAAAGAAAACAAATATAATCTTTATGGGAAGTCATGGGAAAAAAGGGCTAAAAAAACTGCTCATGGGCAGTGTAACAGAAAGGGTAATCGGTCTTACAGCCTGCGCTGTTTTGGTGGTTAAGCAATAGATCGTTAAAACACTTACTTTCAACCAGTAATCATCAACAATTGTGTTTAGTCTGAATTATTGATTTGTAGATGGTCTTCCCCCAAATTGATGGACACTCCTGAGAGTTAGTATTATTGAATGGGAAGTGTTATTAATATTCTCACCTCCCCATTTCTTCTGATTGTGGATAAAAAGACTCAGATCTGCACTTAAAATGCAGAGGGGCAAGACACACAAGAGATGCAAAAAAAACAGCCCCATGTTAAAATTACAATTATATTCAATGCGGTATAGGTAAGCTTGCGGTTCCCTGCTACGGCGAATAGCTTCGCACAATAAATTATTCTTATGATCGGCACTATAAAGCAGTTTTTCGAAAAAAATATCAGGCCCTCTTCAGGTAATTCTGATACAGAGTCCGGGCATTCTATCCAGCTCGCCACTGCCGCACTCCTGATTGAGATGATGCGGGCCGATTTCAAGACAAGTGATGACGAGAGACTTGCGATTACAGAGTCTGTAAAATCCAAATTCAACTTGTCCGATCAAGAAACAAATACACTGATACAGCTTGCCGAGAATGAACTGCAAAGCTCGGTTGGTTATTACCAGTTTACCTCCCTTATTAATAAAGAGTTTACCTATGAACAAAAACTGAAAGTGATCGAACATCTGTGGGAGGTTGCCTTTTCAGACAAAGTGCTTGATAAACATGAGGAACATATGGTGCGTAAGGTTGCCGACCTGATTTATGTCAAACACAGCGATTTTATCGATGCCAAGCTCAAAGTACGGGGTAAAAAACTGTAAAACAGTTTTTTAGTGTCAGTTGACTTGTGTCAGTGTCAGTAAAAGATTTTCCTGGCACTAAGCACTTACACTTTCACTGGATAGAGGCGAAAGCTTAAATCGCTGAACTGGTTTTTGGATTCTTAGCGCTGCTTCTTTGAATGTAACTTAAAAGATAGTCCTTAAATTTTGTTGGCAAGAGCCATCTTATTCCGAATTTTTCCGCCCATTTAATTGCACCGTTGTCAACCGTAACCAGAAGTGCGTCAAGCTCTTTAGCCAGGAGAATAAGATCGACATCTTCTTTGCTGTCAATTATTCCCTCCCTGAGGGCCTCCCTGTAATTGCGTCTCAGAACCTGAAGCACCTCTTTTTCATCCTGTTTTGCTGAACTTCTTACAGCCTTCTCCGCAATTCTTAAACCCTTATTAACTCTTTCTCTTGTATCTTCAATAAGCTCATAAAGAAGGACCGCGGGACAGCTCAACTCATGCTTACTTGGCGGTTTCTGTCTGATAGTCGCGATTAAATCCCCGGATATCCTGTCTGCATCTATAAAATTAAGGAGTTCCTGAAAAGTTGACGGCGGCATATAAAACTCAACTGTCGGTATCTGTACGGCCAGAGAAAGGAATCCTTCAATCGCCTCGGTAGGGGTCTTTCCAAAATCAGTTCTAACGTCGGGATTCACAAAAAGGCTTGTATCCAGAACAACTTTTTCTTTTTTAAATCTTACAGGTTCCACTTATATCAAGGGCTAAGGTGTTCCATTCATTGCAACCGGGACACCTGCCTATCCAATCCTTTAAAGTATAGCTGCAGTGTGAGCAGCAGAAGGGAACAAGAAAAGGTCTTTCAGCATTTAATGCCTTTCTGAATTCTCCGGCTGCCTTGTCATACTCATTATGTCTCTCGTAAACATCCCCGAGGAGTATATGTAAATCAGGGAAATCTGCAGCGGTTGTATCAATCCCCATAATTGTTTCATAAGCGTAGTCTATCATCTCCAGACGGAAGTAAAGCTTGGCCAGAAAAAACTGTAACGAAGCGTCACCTGGCTTTGCCTGAATCGCTTTCTGATAAAGGTCTATAATCCTGCCGGGCTCACCAGCGCTTATGAAAAAATCTTCAAGCCTCACAAGAAAAACCAACACAGCTGAAGTTGTTTGATATCCCTTCATAAGGATGTTCTCGGCTTCTTCAGCATCGCCTTCACTCAGGAATGACTCAGCCATGGCAAGATAGGCAGCTGAAAAATCTTTATCTAGTTTTATAATGGTTTTTAAAGCTTTTTTTGCCTTGTCTATTTCACCTTTTTCAAGATAATATCTGCCAAGTTCATACTTGTAACCAAGAAGGTTCTTGTGCTCTTTTTCTCTTTCTTCATGCGTGATATCGCTCTTCAGCAGCCTGTGCTGAATGTCTATCATCGCCTCCCAGTCTTTGTTGGTCTCGCAAATTCCCCTTTTTCTGTAAAGTGCTTTGGGATTTTCTGCGTCTATATCGAGAATATTATCAAGATACCTTAAAGCCTCCTGCCATTTTCGCTCAGACTCAAAAACCTTCTCAAGAGAAAAAAGCGTCTCAACACTCTGCGGCCGTATCTCTTTAGCCTTAATGTAAAAATCTCTTGCACCCACCAAATCACCCTTATCAAATGCGATATCACCGCGTCTCAGCAAAGCGTTAACATTGGAAGAATCACTTTCAATGACACGATTAAAAAATTCAGTCGCTTCATCATATCTGCTTGCAAAAAACGCATCCAGGCCCTTTGAGTAATATTCCTGTGTCTTCAGCTCTTTTTTATGCTGCCTAAGGTGCTGAAGACTTTCTATATAACGCCTTGCATCCCTAACGACGCCTATAGCGAGCATTGCCAGTGAGCCTATAACCACTGAAAAAAGAATTAAAGCTATCTTTGGAATTTCATATATATGCTTTTCACTGAGCTTTAATGAAACAACCCCCTGGTTAAGGATTGCAAGGTAGGCCAGTAATGCAATAAATGTTATAACTAAAAAACCTACAAGTTTTGTCATTTTGCTGTTTTAAACCGTTTCCCGGCAGGGCTCCTCTTCTTATCTACAGATATCCGCGGCGCATCAAGCCAGAGTTTCTCCAATTCGTAATATGCCCTTTTTTCCTCATCAAAGACATGGATCACTATATCACCATAATCCAGCAAAACCCAACGCGCAAAATCCAGACCTTCTTTCCCAGCAGGGTATATCTTCTTTTTTGAAAACTTTTCCGCTATTGTTTCTGCTATTGTCCTTATCTGTGTTGAGCTTTCTCCGGAACAGATTACAAAATAATCTGTGATCGTTGAAATGTCCTTTAACTCGAGGATAAGAGTATCTTTAGCTTTTTTACCGGCAGCTATTTTTGCTGCCTTTATAGCCTTCTCTTTGCTGTCTAAGGGTCTCCCTCCTCCTGAAAAAGTTAATAATTTAAAGTGACACTTATGTTTCGGAATCACTTATAACTTTCAATTCTATTTGTACAACTTATTGGAAATTATATAAGATTCCACAGAATCAGGCAAGAGATATTTTATGCTTTTTCCTGTTTTTATAAGATTCCTGATACAGGAGGCTGAGATATTGAGGTCAGGGATTTTCAGGAAATATGCTTTCCGGCCTGTTTCAAGGTTTAAAGTATATTTCTTACTCTTTCCTTTATCAAACTCTCTTAATGTCTTTCTGCTGACATCAGTAAAATAAGGGCATTGATATAAGCCTGAAAAGGCATAGCCCGGCCTGGATACAATAACCAGATTCGTAAGTTCCAGAAACTCAAGAGGTAATTTCCATTTCGGTACATCCAAAAAAGCATCTATCCCGAGAATAAAATAAAACCCGGCATTTCTGTATTTATCAGTCAGTTTTCTTAGAGTGTCTACTGAATACGAAATCCCCCTGTTTTTTGTTTCAATATCAGAAACACTGAAAAAAGGATTGCCCCTTACCGCGATTCTTGTCATCTCATGGCGAAAACGGGCATTAACAAGCAAAGGTTTTTTAAAGGAGGGTTTGCCGGATGGTATAAATAAAATCTTGTCAAAAACAAATACCTTCTGCACCTCTTCAGCTGCCCTCAGATGCCCATAATGTACGGGGTTGAATGTTCCGCCCAGAATACCGATTTTCATGATTTTAAATTATAACTGTTTCTATCAAAAAACAGTGCATGTGTAAGTGACTAGTGCCAGAAAAATACTTTAACTGTCTCTGACAAAAAACACTGACACTTTATTTCTCCTGACACCGGCACTAAAACCTTGCACTGATTATTCTGACACTGACACAGACAACTTACACTCAGGTGTGGAATTCCATTCCACACCCCCTCTATTTAATCCTAAGACCTTTTCTCGTTATTTTCCCAATAACTGTCTCGTTTGTGCTTAATGCGCCCTGGGAACATACTTCAATACAACAGTAGCACCTGATACACTTATCGTAATTGAAGCGAATCCTTTTTTTAGAGTGTGTTATTGCTTCAGCAGGACAATATCGCCAGCACTCGCCGCATAAATTACATATAGAGTCATCACATTCCGGTCTCTGGGTAAGGTGCCTGCGCATAAAACCATGAAATCTTTTTGGACCAAAGACAATGGGTGTTATTTCAGGGAGAACAAAATCATTTATTACGGGCATCACACCATTAATCTCTATTTCTTTATTAACCATGCTCTGCTCTTTAATAATTTTGTTAGTTAGCAGTCTGTCAGGCTCAATGCCCAGCATATTGCATACCGCGATATCGAGTGCAGCTGTATCTCTGCTTCCAATAATTACTCCAAGCCTCCTTGGTGTGCCGCTCCTTCCGGGGCCCTGCCCCTGCATAGCCAGGATCCCGTCCATAATTGTGATAGATGGTTTAACTGCTTCATAGACTTTTACCAGGAGCCTGGCAAACATCTCTTTGTTTACGCCTGCTCTCAGATGCCACTCAGGTTTTCTCATGCCTACAATACAGCCAAACAGGTTTTTCACTCCAAGTGTCAGAAGCATATGGGTATGGGTCTTTAGTTTTGGCAGGTTTATTAAAACATCTGCGTTTACTGCGTCTTCTGCAATATCGAGCTTTCTAAACGGCTCTCCAATATCAATAACAACGGATTTTTTAAATTCTTTGTACTCTACCCCAATGCCCTCAAGTTCTTTTCTGATCCCGCTTATTTTAAGAATTTTTTCAAAAGAGCCTGAAGCAGGGCTGTCAGAAATTTGCGGGACGGCCTCCTTTTGAATTACGTATTCGACAACTGCCCTTACAACTAATGGATGTGTTACTAATGCTTTCTCAGGGGAAGCAGGCGCCAGAAGATTGGGTTTAATGATAACCCTGCTGTTTTTTTTGATCAGGTCTCCGGCTGTGGAATCGATGATTTCAAAGAGTGCCGGCTTTAATGTTTTATAGTCGTAAGATGCTTTTCTTAGAAAAACTGTAGACATACAATCCGGAAATCAGATGTGTTAATAAAAAACAGGGGGTTTGAGCCCCTGATGTTCAGGCAAAGAATGTTACCCAGCTACTTTATAACCTGAGTTCTGGACAGCTTTGGCAATTTCATCCATGTTTGTTTTTGATTCGTCATAATCAACACGTGCAGTACCGATAGATACATCTGAAGAATTTATTCCTTCCAGAGCATCAATTGCCTTTTTTACGCTCATAACGCAGTGACCACAGCTCATCCCTTCAATCGTTAATGTAAGTTCTGCCATTTCACACCTCCTTTGATAATATACCATGTTCTTTTTTACTTATGTAAAGATTATGATAAACTTCTAATGAAGCCTTCCCGTGATAAATCGGCGAGTAAATACAAAAGGAGGAGAAAATGAACCATGTACTCGATGCAATAAAAAACAGAAGGTCGGTCAGGTCATATGAGCATAGGCCTGTTGCTGAGAATATTATTAATGTAATTATAGAGTCAGCCAATCAGGCCCCTTCGGCAATGAACAGCCAGCCCTGGCGGTTCGTTGTAATCAGGGATGACAGCATAAGAGAACAACTGCTGAATACAGCCCTTCCTAACGCAAAAAAGATTCTTGAACAGGTAAAAGAAACTGATCCTTTGAGGTATGAACAAATTATGGAACGCTATAATAAGCTTAAAGACCCAATCTATTACTCTGCACCTGTTGTAATATTTGTGATAGGTTCCGGAAGGTATGCTGACCACTCCTGTCCCCTGGCATGCGAGAATATCATGCTTGCCGCTCACTCGCTGGGACTCGGGTCATGCTGGGTGGCCTTTGGTTCAATGGTAACCGAAGACGCCGGGATAAAAAATATACTTGAACTAAAAGATGACGAAAAGATTTTCGGCCCTGTTGTTCTTGGCTATCCGGATGGTTCTACCGAGCCGCCGCCAAAGAAAGATCCTGAGGTAAAATGGATTTAAAGAACAACTAATAACTTTTGAGGGTTATCTGATATAAGCTTCGGTTACGTATCTGCGCATCATTCTGTGGCTGTTAAAATAATAGGCGTTTTTGCCAATGGCGTTCTGCATCATTCTTATCCATGTCTTGCGGTCGCTGTAAAATGTGGGAATTATTATGTTCTCAAGTTTATTATAAAGGTCGTCCGCATCTATTTTGTTTATATTATTTTCAGGCCCTATGCTTGTTGGTGCAGGCCCTATTGACCAGCCTGTAAAACCCTCTATGTGTCCTTCGATCCACCATCCGTCAAGTACACTGAAATTTACAACCCCATTGTGCGCAGCTTTCATCCCGCTCGTGCCTGATGCTTCAAGCGGCCTTAAAGGAGTATTTAACCATACATCTACTCCTGAGACAATTTTTTTGGCAATTTCCATTTTGTAATTCTGGATAAAAGCAATCTTGATTCTTCCCTTCAATCTGTCTTTATAAGAAAATATTTTTTCAATTAATTTCTTTCCCTCATGATCTTTGGGGTGTGCCTTGCCTGAATATATAATCTGGATTTTACCTGTTCCGATTCTTTCAAGCCGGTCAATATCAGTAAATAAAAGGTCAGCCCTTTTATACGCAGTCATCCTTCGGGCATATCCTATTGTAAGTGTTTCATAGTCCATATCAGCATCAGAAGAGGCATTTACGTAATCAATCAGATTTTTCTTCGCATCTGAATGCGCATTCCAGATCTCTTCATCAGGAATAACTCCTATCCTCACAAATATTTCAGGCTCATTGGCCCACCCGGGAAGGTAAGTGTCATAAATTTTCTTAAAGCTGTCCGACGTCCACGTAAATGAATGCACCCCGTTAGTTATTGCGTTTATTCTGTAACCGGGGAACATGTCCTTTGAAACCTCACCGTGCTTTTTTGCTACTCCGTTAACATACTGGCTAAGGTTAAAACCGAGAAGTGTCATATTGATATATTCTTCGCCGGCAAGCTTACGCAGTATTTTTTCCGGGAAGTAGTCCCCTGCTATTCTGTTATACAGATCATATGAAAATTTGTCATGCCCGGCATCAACAGGGGTATGTGTTGTAAATACGCATAACTCCCTGACAGTCTCCGTATCCCATATATGTGATTCGTCCCAGACCTCTTCTATGTCTTTTTTATGCAATTGCAGTAATTCAAGTGTTAAAAAACCGGCATGTCCCTCATTCATGTGATACTTTTTAATCTCATATCCGAGTTTATTAAGTATTCTTACCCCTCCTATCCCGAGGATAAGTTCCTGTTTTAGCCTGTAGCTCTCGTCCCCTCCATAAAGATAGTGTGTAAGCTCTCTGTCTTCAGGGCTGTTTTCAGGCAGGTCGGTATCAAGGAAAATTACCTGTATGTTTCCGCCGCGCAGACTTTTTACGAGGTAGATCCATGCGCGTATATGCACTGATCTGTTTTCCAGGGTAATGTTTACTCTTTCAGGCGCTGCAGTCATAAAAACTGATGGGTCCCATACAACAGGTGATTCCGTTTGATTGCCTTTACTGTCAACCTCCTGCCTGAAGTACCCTTTACGGCTGATAAGGGTAACAGCTACAAATGGAAGGTTTAAATCAGCCGCGGATTTCACAGTATCACCTGCAAGTATGCCGAGTCCCCCGCTGTATGACGGAATATCGTCTGACAAACCGATTTCCATTGAAAAATAGGCGATTTTAGGGCCGTTGTTATATTCTTCTCTTGCAATCATTATGTTATGTTTAATTTTTTGTAGTTTTTCCGAAAAGTATTATACCAGAAATTGAAATACGTTATCGATTATACGTTATGTTTATATAAATTACATATAACGAAATTTAAACTTTTATGCTAAAATTGATACAGAGCTGAGTCGAAGCAAACCCCGTTAGAAAAAATTTGCCTGCGCCTTAGGCGTACAAGTTTCTAACGGGGCAAAGATTCCCCTGGGAGGTATTTTATGAATTTGAAGTCAGTCGTCCTGAAAAAAGCAAAGGAGGCAAAAGAAGGAGCAAGATCAATTGCAAAGGCTTCCTCTGAACAGAAGAATAACGCGCTGAAAAGGATGGCTGAAACACTTATAAAAAAAACAGGCGAACTTACAACAGCTAACAGAAAGGACATTGCTGCCGCAAAGAAAAAAGGTTTATCAAAAGCCATGATAGACAGGTTAACGCTGACCAAACAAAGAATAGATGAGATGGCACAGGGCCTTGTTGAGATCTCAAATCTGCCCGATCCGGTTGGTGAAATTACAAAAATGTGGACCAGACCCAATGGAATGATGGTTGGCAGGATGCGTGTGCCTATCGGAGTCATAGGTATCATATATGAGTCGAGGCCTAATGTGACTGCAGATGCGACCGCGCTGTGTCTTAAGGCAGGCAATGCTGTAGTCCTAAGAGGAGGTTCTGAAGCCATCCATTCTAACACCGCAATAGTGCGTATTTTAAGAGGAGTCGCAAAGTCTCTGGATATTCATGAAGGTGTAATAACATTTATAGACAGAACTGACAGACAGGCTATCATGGAAATGCTGAAACTTGAAGGCATGATTGATGTTGTTATTCCAAGAGGCGGAGAAGGACTTATCAGGGCTGTAACTGAGAATTCACGTATTCCCGTGCTAAAACACTATAAAGGAGTATGCCATGTCTTTGTCGACAGGGATGCCGATCTTAATATGGCTGAGGATATATGTTTTAATTCAAAAGTACAGCGGCCCGGCACATGTAATGCCATGGAGACCATGCTGGTAGATGAGAAAATTTCCGGAAAATTCCTTCCCCGCATGATAAAAAGATTTAAAAAAGCACGTGTAAAGCTCAAAGGTTGTCCGCGTACCAGGCGTATCAGCAAAACTATTCCTGCCGCCAGTGAACAGGATTTTTATACTGAATATGTTGATAAGATCCTTAATATCAGAGTAGTGAAAGATATGGATGCCGCGATCAACCACATCGCAAAATACAGTTCTGCGCATACAGATACTATAGTAACTGCTGATTACAGCAAGGCCATGAGGTTCTTAAAAGAAGTAGATTCCTCCTCTGTCCTGGTTAATGTTTCTACCAGATTTAGTGACGGTTTTCAGTTCGGACTCGGAGCTGAAATGGGCATATCAACAGATAAGCTGCATGCGCGCGGCCCTATGGGACTTGAAGAACTGACCTGCATGAAATTTATTGTACTGGGAGACGGGCAGTTAAGGACATAACGAGATGGGGTGTGCACCCCAGACTTGCGCGGGGCACTTTTACCCGCCTTGAAGTGTGGTGGGACGTCCCCGTACCCCCGAGATACTTAAATATTCCTTATGGGTGTTTCACCCCATACCCCGACCTACTTTCTTTACCTCTAAAGAAAGTAGGCAAAGAAACGTGCCCCGTGATTGCTTCTACTCCGGTCTGCTCCGGTCGTGCTCAGTAAAATAATTCAAACTCATCCCTTTGGTCTTCAGACACGAATTATTTTTTAACCTTCACTCTCTCTTCGCAGACCTAAAGCAATCAATGGGGCCTGAAAAGATTAAAATAAGGATTGAAACATTAAAAGTTAACAGAAGGAATAAAGTTTAACGCTTAAGATCAGGGGTTGGGGCACGCGCCGTTTTCAGCGTGCGTCACAATCCATTGAAGCGAATTGCAGGTACTGTCAACTATTATGTGTAAATTTGATATAGCGGCAAATTGGGACGCACCTTTCCTACGGCATTTGACCTCCAGCCTAACTCCATCTTTAACGAT
>VAPB010092393.1_pt1 | contig 22410 bp, 21 predicted proteins | sample 3395101 | NCBI WGS metagenome assembly VAPB01 (sample SAMN08290433, study PRJNA428436) | hydrothermal vent metagenome | isolation source: Deep-sea hydrothermal vent chimney | place: Indian Ocean: Southwest Indian Ridge | reverse complement strand
AGTCTTAGTCTCCGTTTTATCTGGTTTTGAAGAAGCAGCTTTTTTAATAGGTTCTCTCAACCGATAAACTTTATCTTTCTGTAAAACCCAACCCCCTTTTTTATCTTCAAACCAAACCTTCTTCCGTTCAGTTTGTAAAGATAAAGTTGTTGTAAAAGAGCCACCATAATCAAAACTGTGATTTATAGATCGGACATAATGAAAACTATCTCGGTGTTCCAAATAGATAGGAAACCCTAATCTCATCTCTGGCCGTCCCGGAATAGTAACACTTCCTGTGACCACTTTTGCATTCATTATATTCATCTGACCCAGAGCCAGAGACCGTGCCAAAGTTGCATTTTGCACATACTCCATAGTAATTTGCTGATGCCTTATCCCGAATCTCTTTGACAGATCAATATCCATATGAAAACCTACACCTTTTGCAAAAGTAGTGGTCCTTATATTCTTGTTCATAGGAGTATTAACAGTCAAGACAGTTATAATACCTTCTGTATCTGTATTTATGGAGTAACTGAGCACATCATTTGGAAGAATGGTATAGGGCTGAATCCCTCTGACATTTAGATTATAATAAGGCGGTTTAAAAATAAAGTTTCCATCGACATCCTGAAAAAATTCAAAATCAATCTTGTTCTTTATTTCTGTAGCTATCTGCAACTTCGTCATATACTCAGCATTATCAAAACTACCCATATCTTCATAATCAGCAAAGGTCTCAAAATTCCCTATGAAATCATAATCAATCTTTACGTCTCTTCGATCCTTTGCTTCGGTGCCCTTCTGTATCTGAGACTGTTGACTCTTATCTATCGCAGTTCTTATAGGCCGTATAGTTTCAACACCGTTATAATTAACTCGATTACCGTCCATCCCGTACATCTTTAATAAATTGGTCAGATTACCGAGCCGCTTTTTCCAATAAGACATGATACCATCAGGACCAACAGCATGCTCCCTAAACTGATTCGGAGGATATATTGTTGAAAGAGGTGTTTTCTGCGCTAACCAGGCAGGCGTTACAAATTCATGCATACCCATATTCGTTGTTAACTGATAAATAATCTGAAAAGGATTTTTTCTGTTAAATACAGTGGAAAAAACTGTTAAAGACTGGCCGCCGCCAGCCGCAATGTTACTCTCAGGAACGGGATGCACATTTAAAGTACTATAAGCCCACCAATGCAGAATATCTGCACAGGATAGATTGATTTTATAAACACCCCCAGAATAATTCTCCTCTACGTTAGTGATGAAACCCCAGAAAGCCGGATAATATTTTGGTTCTCTTTTTACCATGAACCTACTCTTGAAATAAATCTTTACTTCCATCATAGGTATAAACAGAGGAGCACGGACCGGAGTTGCGCTGTCTATATTTTTATAAAAAACCCAGTAATTTGAATTTTCACCATAGATAGGAGTAGTAATCTCAATAGAAGCATTCGAAGATCCGGGAGGGTCCATATTATTCTGTACACTTACGGTGGTAATCCCGTCATCAAAAGAGAGCTTTTGATTCTCCTTACTGGAAACAGGAGCAACTACTTTTGTTGTAAGACTCCCTCCTATATAAACGAGTACATCAGGAGCCAACTTTACAACACCCCGGTTATAAAATTCCTTTAAAGTAAAGAGGCCACTTCCAGTGCCATGCGCCGCCATATAATATCCTATTGATTTTCAAATAATGCTAATTGTCTTCCCAATTCAGCTATTTCAGCATCAGTTCTTTGCCCCTCACCAACAAAAAGATCACCTTCGAAAGTAATGGGAAGTACTTTCCCATCCTTTGCAATGACTGTGTTATTAGGGGCCTTATTCAAACGAACAAATTCAACCGTATTTATCACTGAAGTATCCACTTCATTAGTTTCACCTATCTCTTCTAAAAGAACAGGTTTCTCTGGTACTCCTAAAGGCATGTCTAACGGAAGAAAATGCCCTCTTATTTCATTATAATTACCATCAAGAGTGCTGCATACAAATTCAAAGTTATAATCAAACAGAAAAGGACGATCAGCCGCTTCATCAAGAGTAAAGTTATTAAAGTGACCTGTAAAGACCTGGTTATCATAAGTAATTTCAACCCCGTGCACTATATTGATGACCCGGGTCAAATATTCCCCAAACTTTGTAGGGTCGAGCATCAGATAACCGTTATTTCTATAGGAATAAAGAAAAGCCAAGAAATTTGCGTAGGAAAAGGATCTGCGCCGGGCTACATTAGTTAAACCAGAACCGTCAACCATAAATGCTGCTGTTTTACCCGTTGCAGTAATAAGATCCTGGTTAGGCCCCCACATCTGAGTGATAAAACCTTTCCGAGTATAAACTGAAGGTACCGTTGATGTTTTACCATGAGTCATATTCGAAGGATTTACCAACATCATAAACTGTATCTTTATATTTCTCTTAGTAGAAATAGCTATATACATAGGAAGAGCGCCTTGAAGAGCACCGGTTATTGCCGGATCAGGGTCTTCTAGTCTTGCAGCATTCACACCTCCCGCTTCCAGAAGGATATCGCTCGAATAAACATATTTTAAAGGAGCGTAATCGGAAGTATTAAACTCAACACTTTCCAAGAAGAAATCAGTCTCAGACCGGATACGTCTCCGATTATCATTTACTTCTTGGCGTATAGGAAAACTGGTTGCTGGCATTTTATTACCTTAAAAATGAGAAGATAGTTTTTTCAACTTTAAAAGTTGCTGTATAGATAAATTTAAAAGGTTGCTCGGCATCCTCTGTTACATCCAAACTCTCAAAATATCCGCGATATGCTGCATAGTCATACCCCATCTCAATAAGATATCGATTATTTATTAAACCACGCGTATCAAAATTTGCCGCATTAGAGTTCATAAGATGAATAATCTTTCTAAACTCATCATAGGATAGTGTCTCACGTCTTCTCTTTACTGTCAATCCCGAATGATCTCCCATCCCTACGGGTTCATCCACCCCAAGATCAGGCTGGTTTATATAATCATTAAATGTTTTCTGTATCTCAAAAGTTGTCTGATTTAAGGGAGTTTTCTTCTGCGGACCACCCCATATAAAAGCAGCACTACTACCCTGAAATGTCACGGTATCCAGCTCTTCGCCCCAATGATCCTCTACCCATCCCGACATGGTCTGATTTCTATTTATTATTTTTGCCAGATTTAAACTGAGAGTAGTCGGATTTATTGAAAGAGTCAACCCTAAAAAAGTACGACCACGTATTTTGTAAGAAATATTAAACCCTTTAGAATCTACAGTAGTCACATAAAATTTTACATTTCCCGGACCTTTAGGAATCCTATAAGTACTGTACAAATAACTGTCTAAAGAATTAATATAACCTGGGCTGGAAGCATTCGTTTTTAACTCTTTCTCTAAAGCAACTCTTTTTCTTAAATTACCGGCAGCCATGAAATACCCTTACGCTAAACTATAAGAAGAAGTTGATATGGACCTATTGTAAAGTTCCTTCTTTATCTGATTTGCTATCTTCCCCGCTAAATCTTTCTCAGTAGCATCCACCTTAATATTTATTGTTGTAGCACCACCACCAGCACCTCCGGCAGCAGCAGGAGCCATCGAGGGTATTGCCGCTCCAGGAGGTCCTCCGGTTCCTTGAGCAAAAGAATCTTTATCTACAAGAATATCCCCCGATTTAACATTTACAAAACCACCCTTTATAATGTCAAAGAAATCAGATTGAACCTTCTTCGGTTTAGACTTCTTTCCCTGTCTCTGTGTTTTCACCGGTTGTTCTGGTATGAGAGAAACTACATCCTTTCTTTTTTCAAATGCTTCAGCAACTCTTGTATCAGTTCTTAAGTCTTTATAACCACGTTCTAAATTTTTCGCAATCTCATCAAATTGTTCCTTTGTTATATCGTCCTCTTTACCTACACCCTCTTTTAAAATATCGAGAGTTTCCTTTTCATCAGAAAAGCCCAGAGCCGCTGCGGCCCCAAAGGTCTCCTCCGGACCGGTCTTTCCCTTTAGGATATCTCTTACTCTCTTCCGCCCCTCCTCAGTTGAAAGTAATATCTGTTTCTGTATTTCTCCTGATATTTTTGTATCATGACTCATACCGGTGAGTTGCTTAACAGTCTCATCCTGCTTTATCAATTGTTCTTGGTTCTTTTTAAGGATATTCTTTTCTTCCTTTATCATATCAGGAAGACCTTTTTTCAAACTTTTATTCATTTCTACAAGAGCACTTCTCTGATCAGCAAGAAGTTTCTTTTCTTCTTTGGGTGACATTCCTTTAAGTTTTACTACCTGTGCCTTCTTTGCTTTCTTCTTCTCTATCTCATCTTCTACGGCTTTTATCTCTTCTGGAGCAGCTTTTGTGGTCTTTAATCTAACTTTTTCAATACTGAGCTTTCTTATTCCGTCACTTAAATCTGCAATAGAGTTTTCCACACCAGTTTCAAGAACAGAAATAAGTTCCTTCGTACTCGCTATACCACCTACACCCAATTTATTTAACGTCTTCTCTGTTTTTTGAGCTGCCTCTAATTGTTGTTTTTCCGCCCCGGTAATCTTACCCTTTTCAGCCTTTCCCTTTAAATCACCTATAACGGCGCTTACTCTTTTAAATTCTTCAACTAGGGCTCCCGCATCACCCTTCTCCATAGCCCCTATCAAAGAATTCTGTTCTTTTACAAGTGCTCTCGTCTTTTCCGCTTCTACCACATTCTCTCTTATCTGTTTCCCTAAAGATGTTAATATTATATGACCATCCTTGGTTTGTTTTACATCTATACCCTTCGCTTTCAGTAACTCCTTATTCCTTAATTGTTCCTCAGTTAAATAAGGTTTATTACCAATTATAACTCTGAGTATATTCCAGACACCTGAATTAACTTTTGACATTAACTTCATACTTGTGACTCTCCACTGTACATCATCCTTTGCAATTTTGACCATTTCATTAAATGAGAGTGTCTGTTCAACAATATCTTTATAAGTTTTATCAGCAGCCTTAGACATATCACTTTCAGTTTTATCCTGATCTTTAAAATGAGCCCCACTCATTTTTTGAATAGCTCTCGAAGAACCTATAACCTTTGCAATATCTTTAGCCATCCCCTCCTTACCCAATTGTAAATGCTTCACTATTTCGTCTGCACTCTTTTTGTCATTTTTTACTAATTTAACTACATCTCCAGCCATGTCGGGCATCATACCTAATTTATTCTCTAATAATGACTGTAAGGCATCTGCTGCCCTTATCTGAGCATCTCCTGTTTTAGTCGAAGTACCTGTAATTGCTTTTGCTATTCTCTCCCTTGTTCTCTCATTCCCTTTTGTACTGATTTGAAAAAAATTAGCAGATTTATTGGCAAGATCTGTCATTCTTTTCTCTGTGACCTTTGATATTTCAACAAGCATGCGCACAGTCTTCTCATTCTGCTCAAAAACCGAGCCAGCTTTGATAGCCACTTCAAGCTGATTTCCCATCAGCGTATGTAACGGACGACCTACTGCCTTTGTCAGAGCTGATATAATCATTTCTGGAGCCCTTTTAGCCAGGGCACCTGCTTCAGCAGCTCTAGCCATATCATCACCCTCTGCTGCTTTCTGAAATCTACTCTGTTTTGATTGTGCAGCATATAATTCAGAACGGAGCTTCTTCAATTCAACCACGTCTTCAGATGTCTTTTTCCCCCCTTTATCCTCTATAAATTTTATATTTCCTTCAACAACTTTTACCCTTCCTGCTGCTTCCTCTGCCATTTCTTCAAAAACTTTAGGAACATCCATACCGCCTCTTTTTGCAAATTGGATAATAGCCAAATTTGCCTTTAAACTTCCGCTTTTAAACACATCATACATATTCTCTGTAGCTGCAGCAGCATCATCAGCACCACCTACCATATTCTCAGTAAAAGCTTTCATAGTATTACTGGCAGATTTCACAATCACACCGTAAAGAGCCATTGAAGCTGAAGCGTTCTGTACCGTGGTCCAGAATCTATCCGTGGATAATCCAGACTTTTTAGCGTCAAAAGCTACCTGAACAAAAGATTTATCCATTTGATCCAGATCCATACGCATGTCAATCATCATTTTACCCATCATACTACCGATCATAGGTAATTCAAGTCCTAATGTTTTACTCGCTTTTGAAGCTACATAGATAGCATCTCTATAACTCAAAAGACCTTTATTTAAATTTGTTATATTAGCACCAGCTTCTTTAGCAGCACTCATTAGTTCCCTTATCTGAGTAACATCAAGCCCTACCCTTATGTTCTCTCCGGCCCGAAAAATCATATCATTAAAGTCTTTGAATTGCTTCTTTATATCTCCTGTCATGATGTCTGGCCCACGAATAGCAGCAAAGGCCTTATTTGAATCCTTGACAAACTGATCTGCGGCCATAGCCATGTCAACTATTGCTTTCACTGCAAAAAGAAGTAAACCGGGCCATTTCGTTAACATTTTTGTGACACCACCTATTATAGAACCCAATCCTTTAGCCATACCACCTGCAGCTTTAAACAACCCCGGCATCTGACCCAGCTTATCGCCCATTATTTTATAATCTTTTATACTTTCTGCGGTTTCCTTTCTAAATTTCACCCAGTTCTTCGCAAAAGTAGGGCCTGTCCGAGCTACAGCATCTGTCCAATCTCCTGAATTCTTCGTTAAATTTCCTATCTTTTTATTTAAACCACTATACTTCCCTTTTAATGCATCTAACTCTTTCTTATGCTTCCCTGTCCATGATGTTAGAGCAGCACCAGTGAGCTTACCCCCTCCACCAGCTTTCTTTAAATAATTATGATAGGTAAGTAACTCATCATTCACCTTTTTTAATTCATCATTGTATTTTGAAACCTCTCCCGAATCTAAAGTACCTTTTGATTTTGCTTTTCCAAGAGCACCTTGAAGGTCACGTACACCTTTAGCCATATCATCCAAGTCATTATTAACATCATTAATATCCTTGAGATTTTTCTCCCAGACACTTTTACTCTTTTTGCCATAAGTTACTGTGTTTTTCGACACAGCCGTGATCAATTTATCCGTTTTCTCAAGGAGTTTATTCATCTTTGCGGCAGTATCTAAACTGGCTTTTGTCGGTGCTGGCATAATTTATTTCCTTGCCCTCAATACTTTACGGTTAATCTTACTTATTACCCTTTTCTGCGCATTTTCACTCTCACCCTCTGAAGAAATAATCACTAGATTATTAGACTTTTTTGATCTTTTCATTAATTTTTCTGATTCTTCAGGAGAAAGAGGTCTCTGTTCAACCGTAATAGGGATATCACTTATATCACGTCTTTTCCTGATCTCTTCCAGTCTCTTCTCCGCTCTGAGAGCCTTCTCTTCTGATCTCTTCTTTAACCTTTCCATATGTTGATCAATAAATTTGTCATGCTTATCTTTTTTACCCTCCATTTGCCGCATTAACTCAGCCACTAATTCTTCAGCGGTGTCTACCGGTGCTGACCATTTCTCCGGTGTCCATTCCTGTTTCTTTATCGAACCTAATTTAGCGAGCTTTTCACGCCGTTTTGCAGTTAACTCTAAATTTGATTCAAATTTAGTACGAACACTCCGTACCCCTTTAGGGTTACTGGCAGAAGCTACAAAAAGAGATCGGGAAAAGTCACTATTATACTGTGACTCATCATCCAACATTTTATTTATTAAAATCCAGTTCTCCTGAAAGATATTAAGACCCATCTTAGAAGTTCCGGGTATTCCCGTAAACTCTACCCTATTCGGAAAACCATTAAATGTATGCTTCCATATCCTACGGGACCTGTCAGTATAACTAAACCCCTCTATACAGTCTGAAGAACTAAGAGCTGTTTCTCTTAATGCCGTTAGTTCCTCAAGGATGCGATTACAGAAATAGAGGGGCATATTAAAGAAGAACTTGAACAAATCCTTATACTTTTCTTCTCTCTGTAAAAGAATATTTTCACCATTTAATAAAAAAAGACTGAAAATTAAATAATTAATATTAAAACGATTTACATAACTCTTTTCAGTCTCAAGTCCTGTGTAAAGTTTAATTAACTTATACTCCCTCTCATTGATAGTTTTAAACACAAAATTACTATTACCGAGCTTTAACCCTATAAGGAGAAAACCCTTGTAGATCAAATCAGATAATATCTGATATTCTATCATACCGCCTCGGGTGTTTCCTGCTCAGCGTTTGACATTTTTATATCAGCATTTTCAATTTCCTGATCTACCTTCTCTTTCAACTTCTCAATCTCATTCATACCTGCTGTTGTGTTCTCCACCACGCGCTTAAATGCTCCTTTTGTTTCTTCATCCTCGATTTCATCTGATAACAACAGTCTTTCAAATTTTGCGCTGTCTTTAATCTTTTGCTCGGCTTCTTTCGCCATATGAGTGAAAGCCTCAAAGAGCACATCAATTAAGGATGAAGGGAATTTTGAAAGATAATCAACCATATAGAGGAATTTTGATTTAGTTTCTCCCTCCTCATTTTCGATCTCATCCTTATCCAGGTCCAGGTCATTAATCTTTTTTATGGAGCATGCCAGTGTGTTCCGTTTCATGCCTTCAATGTACTCCGATTCCTCTATATCTTTTAAAGACTCAATTATAATAACCTCTTCCTTTGAGGTAAGAGGCTCAATCTCGAAATGGAGATCTTCTTTATCAAAATCAATCATTTTCCTCTGAGAAAAATTCTCCCTAATCGACTGTAAAATGCTTTCTAATTTCATACATAACTCCTCATCTTATTTAGATTTAATAAAAAGTGCGTGTTAAAACGATTAATAGAATACAGAGATTTATAACTGAGGAAAAGAAAGAAGATTTTTTGTAGTTTTTATTCTATTTGAATCTGATAAATCTTATTTATTATATAAATCTTATTTTATTTAACCGGGCCTTCAATTAAGAAAGCCCGGTTTATTCTCTCAGAAATAATTCTCTTACTTAGCCGCTTGTCGAAGCAAAACGTACCGAACGACCCTTATCATCAGAATCACCAAGCACTGAGTAAGGCTCGGGCTGGTCGTTATCATCATTATATGGGAACACACCAACATCCTGCAGGATATCGGACACATTAATTGTCACTGTTTCCTGAACAAGTGCGGCATCCGAAGCGTAGGATACACTATAATCAGATATCCAACATGCTTCGTAAAAAGTTAAAAGAGCCTGCTCCAAATACTGATCCTGTTCATCCGTTTGCAACACATTAATGTCATCGGCAGGTACAATAAACTCCGTGTTCCCACCATCTCCATTATTCATCTCAGTTGCAAAGGCACTGAAAACAAGCTCTTGCTGAATATCAAAAGGCCACCTATGATGCTTCAACGATCTTGCTATACCGTCTATACCAGATTTATAACCGAAAACCTGGTAAATATTAGACAAATAAAGAGCAGTTCTTGTGATCGAAATTGTCATAGGGTCTGTCACACCGGGAACCAACTCAGCGACTTGATCTCCAAAACCAATTCCACGAACAGGTTCAATTGTACGTGCTTCACTCGGATCAAAAGTAGCCAACACACCGAGCTGTGTTAATGCACCTTCAGCATTGTACGCGAAAATACGGTTTTTTGAAGAAATTACGCTAAGGGTATTCGGTGTTACACCTTTCCTAAAAATGTAACTATCTCTATCTCTAGGCATACAACCCTCCTTAGATTTTTCTTAGTTTATTATTGAAAAAGCAAATCTAAACGTTTCTGCTCAACATCGCTCAGATCGCCTATATCATCCATAGTCACCATGCCGGCTTCCAGTTGAATACCGCCAAAATCTGTGGAGGACTTCAAAAGCAGTGTATCTACTTCTGTTGCTTCCTCTTTAGCTTCCTTCTCTGGCTCAGCCGCTTCCTTTTTCGGTTCCTCTTTGGCAGCTTCCTTTTTCGGCTCTTCTTTGGCAGGTTTCTTTTTTTCTTCCTCTTTTTCATGAGGTTTCCCGCAGGAAGCATCCTTTTCTTCCTTTTTCTTTTCATCGCAGGCTTCACCAGCTATTTCAGCAACAAGAGCCCTCTGTACTGCGTCTGAAGCTTTCTTCGACCAGAAATCCACTTCCTTTTCAGGTGCTTCTTCAGCTTTCTTGAAAGTCTTTTTTGCCAATGAAGCTATTTCCTTAAAAGACTTTCCGGGGTTTGATTTCCGGACTTTGTTCATATGCTCGATCCAAGGATTACCTGCAACCCTTTTTTCAAGCTCTTCATCACTCATGTTAGCAACAACATATGCCATTGTTCTGAGATCTTTCGCCATTGGATCGGTCTCTGTAAATTCCTGCGAGAGCACGTCCAAACTTGCTATTAAAGTTTTACGTTCCATTGTTAAGGCCTCCCTTTTAATTAACGGCCGGTGTGGATAAAAATCAGAGTTTTGCCTTTGATCTCCGTACGCTTGTTCAGATTCTTTCTTGGCTTTCTCATATGATTCATTCTGAAGAATCTCCTCCGGGCGGAAATAAAGCCTCCGTTCCAGCGGGAAAACTGAAGGGTCAAGTAAAAACTCCAAAATATTGTTTGCTATTCTGTTTGATAATACTTTAACGTCCATCACAAAATTCCTTATTTACGGAGGGCTCGAAAGCCCTCCATATTCAACTCTTATATATTCGTACGAAGATTGTATGTAATAACAATCCACAGAACCGGGAATACCGGGCTGTAGTAAGCAACTACATTAATAATCGTAGGATCATTCGGGTCCTGTTCTGCTTTCACACCTGTATAAGCTGTAATAATCTCAGCAGTTTTCAGGGAAGAAAGATAAGACTTTAAGGTCTTTTCTACTTCTGCTTTTCTGGAAAGCAGATTCTTCGTCCCGATATAGGGCTGTAAAATTGAACGGGAACCTCTCTGGACAAAATCTTTCGTACGAACAACAGAAGGTGTTCTGGTCAGTACGGATGATATATCCGTTGTTAAAGCGAACTTAATAATGATGCCTGAAGCAGTTTCTTCAAACAGAGTTAACCCAGAGTTTGCCGTCTGCGCGGATGTAACTGAATCCATACGGCGGAACAGGCGATTAAAACCAACTATTGGTTTCCTCGTTAAAGGTTCTGCAACATCAAAAGCAGGAGAGGTATCACGGCCGGCAACTGCTGCAGCCATGAAAGAACCATCTACCAGATATTCAACTTCTCTACCCCGTTCATCAACAATAGAGGTAATAGCACCATCAGGATAAATACCGATCATCCTCTCACTGTTCGTTGCTCTTGCAAAAACTTGAGCAGCTGAAGGAGTCGTGTTATTCGGGAAACCAAAATAGCTCATATGCTCATTACCGTATCTTATACCTGATTGGATCAAGTTTGAAGTCTTCAGATATGCTAAAACTGTGGCATTTATTGTCAGAGGCTGCATCAATACCGGTTTTGTCCCACCTTGCATTGGTTCATTAAAGTAGTCAATACCGGAGATATAACGAGAAGCAGGAGCATCATCTGTGCCCGATGTTTTCTCGATCTGCAATACAGCAATAGCACTCGTACCGTTCAGGAAAGCCAGATGACCGGCTATACCAAGCTTGTTCGTAATAACCAAACCACCGGTTGCAGTAAGAAGAGCATTTTCCAGGGAGAACAACTTTGCTGTTGTCAAACCTTCGCTATCAAACTGTTTGGTCTCTCTGAAATCAACATAATAAAAATCTCCGATACTTGGCTCTGCACCGGAAAGATTATACGTATTGATTGTAGCAGTATCTCCAACTACGATATCCGTAGTATTAGCTACCCTCGTACTTATTCCCGGAATAGCCCGAGTAGGTGTTGCACTGGTTATGAACTCCTTACCTACCGTATACCCAAGAACATCAAGAGCCACATAGGATACAAGAGTTCCTTCATTGACAGTTACCTGAAAACCTGTAACTGCATCTTTATAAGTCTGATTGAGATATCCTGTATTATCTGCACCGGACCCTGATCCGTGTGTATGACTTGAACTGACTGTGTAAGTCGTAGAGTCAGCAAAAGTCAGTGAAACAGTTTCCTCTACAGCAAATCCAGGCATAACCTGCGCGTCACTGTTACCAGCACCTGTACCATTCGGATAGGTCACATTTTCCGCGGCAAAATCCGGATCGGCAACACTGGTAGCTCCAGTTGACCACAAAGTGTCCATGGCAACACCAGAATTTGAACCTTCCATATCATAAGTACCAACACCAACTGCACCGGATGTGGTATCAGTTAGTGTCCAGGTATCATCAGGAAGAATATTAACATACTGAGTAACGTAGACTGTTTCTCCAGTTGCAGGTGGTTCCGTAAGGACAATTGTCCTCGCAGCAGCAGACAACTGAATAACTTCAGAGGTTGCATCCCCCGTTGTTGCGTCTGTAGGCGAAGTACCGTGATAAGCAGTAACAAGAGACGGGTCATCAGTTCTGATACCGAGACCCTGACCGCTAACTGGTGTACCTTCAAGGGTAAAGGTCTTATTTGTACCGTCAGAAGCACCAGCAATTGTTTGTCTACGAAAGTATCTGTTATCAAAAAGAGTACCGGTAATCTGGGTATCATCAAAGGCTTCACCACTTATGGTGGTGTTCCCGGCTGCGACACTGTAAGAATGACCCCAGTTAATCGTACTGAAAGAACCTGTGGTATCCAGTACAAAGTCAACACCGTCCACAAAGTCCGAAGCACCTGGTGAATAACCGACCTTATCCAGTGAGGAAACCCACGGAGAAGGAAGAATATCAGAAGTATCCTGATGTTCATTTGAATAATAAGTAACTTGCACCAAATCGCCCGAAGTAGGCGCGGCAGCAAGAGTTATCTGTCCGGAATCACCATCAACGGCAGAAACAGTCACTTCAACACTGTTTACCAAAACAGTAACATCTGAAGTCGTTGTTGTGGTTATTCCACCACCATTTCCCTGAACAATAGGAACATAATGAGTACGGAAGATAACACGCGAGTTATCTGCCTGGTCACTAAGATCTTCATTAGTGTGCAGAGTATCACGCTTCTTGAAATAGTACGTGACAAGTACAACATCATCAACAGCAGGGATATTTACGAGATTAATCTCACCCGTTGTACCGTTCACTGAAGAAACAGCAACTGATTCATCATTGATGTAAACAACCACATCTGTAGGATCAGTCGTTGTCGTACCGTTCCCATTACCATTCACGATTGGGTAATAAGTAACGGTAAAGTTCCGATTTGCACCAGTTATCTGACTGGATACGTTTTCTTTTGTGATTTTGTTGTCGGCCATCGAACTCGAACCCCGAATCATCTCGTAATTATTAATCGGGATCGTTTCTTCAGCCACACCTATAAACGCAGGAATACGAAGATCTCCAGAAGCTGTTGCAGTAGGAGCCTCATTAAGCGTCCTCGTATACACGTTAGGAAACGAGAAACTATCAAAAGGGCCAAGTCCCATTTTAACCTCCATCTAGTGTATGTTTACAGTTTTTTAAATATCTTATTGAGATCTTATTTAAATCTGCAAAAATATTATTTATTATTTTATTTGAGGTTAAAAATCCCCGGTTCCAGAAAATTGAGACTGTCCCCGGTTTACTCTTTGTTTCCTGTGTTCCTGTAAAATTACCGAATATTCTTTTCGTTTTTCTATCTGCTCCTTTGACCCTAAAGCCATCGCGGGAGCATACTTCCCGTCAATTTTTGGAACGTCAAAACTTCTTATTTTCTTACCCTTACGTCTCTTTGCTTGCCGTTCATGATGCAGTTCCCATCTTTTACTCGCAGCACGACCAATTTTCACATCAACTGACTCATTGGTACTACCTACAACTACTGATGAAAAACTGCTCATCTTTTTTTGTGCTTCTTTTCCGCATTTTCTACACTCTACAGGACCCGCATTTTTATTGGAAAGTTCTTCAAATTCAAAGTTACATGGTTCACATCTAAATTCAAATAATGGCATAATTTTTCTCCTAAGAGATTCTTTTCATATGTTATGTATTAGAAGATTATTATAACATAACTATGTTAATTTCTCAAACCGTTACTTATAGTCAAAGCTATAACCATAAGGTCTGTAACGGGCACCGTAAAGTCCCGTAAGAAACCGTTCCAGTATGTTCCGGCCACCTACAACATCAGCATTGCCAGAATGGTCACAGCTCTGACACCGGAATACTGTTCCCGAACGATTCCTCCTATCAGGATGACCACACTCAGGGCATTTCTGGCTGGTATAAAAAGGCAGCACTGTTCGGAAACTAACACAGTTAATCTCACAGGCCTGTTCGAGTCTTTTCAACCAGTACCGATAACCCCAGCTACCAATAGAACGGCGAATATTTCTACTCAGTCGCCGTCTGAGTTTAGTTTTATAATTCAGATTTTTAAGTTTCTCTACTACTATCAAATCTATGCCTCTGAAATGATTCAAAATTTCTTTAACTATTTCATCAATCCTCTGTCTCAGTGCCTTGCGAGCAGTTTTCTGGCCTTTAGAACCATGACTACATCGTTTAATTCTCTCTATAAGGGCCTTTACGTCCAGTCCGAACTGGTTCCCTGTGTTAGCCGAGGCCAGAGCATTAATGCCTGTGTCAATCCCTATGGCCTGTTTCCCAGGACGTTTGGGTCCGGTATCAACTTCAAAAGAGAACTGAGCATAGTCAGGGGTAATGATATAGGAATTAAGTCTTTTTCCGGTTTTGTTCCATTTATGGAAATGTTTATGAAATTTGAGAGGCAGGTCTAAAATGAGCTTTTTACCAATAGACTGGAGATGGAGCCATGCATCAAATTCCTTTGTTTCCGGCTCTTTCAACTCTGCTATAGTGCATGAAACATACATTCTTTGGCCTCTATGAATAGGCATAGTGATCTTTTCTGGTTTATGTTTCCATCGTTCTCTGACAGCGTGGATCATGTCTATAGCTTCTCTGGCAGCGACTTTTCTTAATCTTGCTGAGAGCCAGGTTTCTGGAATGTTTACTATGTCTTTTAAGAGCCTGGACTTAGAAGGTGTATTAGAGTTCCAGAAGTGGTTAATAAAGGTATTACAGATAGAGCCGTATTCAGTCAGGACTTTATTGAGTTCTTGTTTTTTATGTTCAGTAGAGAATTTAAGAGAACATTTAGAGGATCTAATAACTTTCATATAAAAGGAAAGATTATTAATAGAGTATTATAAAAGATTTACATTAAATAGATTTAAGTAAGTTTCTCAAACCCCAATACAGGCGATTTCAATACCGTCACTGTATCAGCAACAATTAAGAAAGGTCCCCTGAAAGTATAAATAGGGTTATAAGGTACAAAATTCTGCCATTCTGACTGAAGAGAGATAGAAATACTGCTCTCATAATACAGATCACCTGTTGTCTCTATATGCACTTCTTCCGCTTCTCCACTGGGTTCCACTGAATTTAATGCAATACCCTCATATTCCAAGACATTTTTACGTTCAGCCCATAAATACGAAATAATATGATCAGTCATCTGCTCCATCTGAGAAGGATCTTTCGAAACTGCTACCAATTCAAGAGACATATCCCAATGGCCGCCATATATCTTCGCCTGGCGCTCCCTTTCCTTTGTGACCACTATAACCTGCTGATCTCCAGCTTGGGCCCTCCGTCCAATAGAAATGATCACTCCGGGAATAGCGTCATCAACTTCCTGAAAGGGCTTAAATGGAAAGGGACCCCGAAGATATCCCATCTGATATCGATAATTCACATATATACGGTGATTCTTTTCCAAAGGCTGTAAAAAAGTCACCAAACCTGTGGTATAATTAACTGTATAATCAGTACCCCGTACCAAATCATAAAGCCTATAACCATCCACATATGCGGTATAAATATCTTCAGAATTTACATCAATTGTAATAGAACCACCGCTATGGTCTAACTGAGCCGTGGTCTCTGTACCATCAGTTCTATCAATTAAAATCTCTTCATTGACCACAAAAATATTTCCAACCGTAAATGTACTATCAGTAGGAAAATCAATAATATTAATACTTGGCAGAATTATACTACGATAATAATACTTTATCTCAACTACTTGCCCAGTATTAGTAGCCCGGGTCAAAAGAACTTCCCGGTTTTCCCCATCAACACTTTCAGAAAAAACTTTCACTCCATCTATGGTTATATAAACCTGACCAGGATTATTTGCATAATTTGTATTATCCTTCCCAGCCAGTATCGGATGATCAGTAAAAAAGCGCCTCTGTGTAGGTCCCAATTGAATAGAAACATCCTCTGAGACCACTTCAGTCACATTTCCTGAATTCTCTCTAACCCATTCAATTGCAATTCCCTGATGAGTTCCTTGCTTTGCAAGTTTCACAAGAGAATAACGGTCTGACATAAAATTATCAGGTGAAAGACGGATCTGAGACCCAGAAGTATTACGGAGAATCAGACCATACTGGATTCGCTCCTTATAGGGAAATTTATTATATACCCTGATCTTCTCTGAGAACGCAGGATGTTCCGCAAATGCCTGCTTAGTCTCATCCAGTATACGCCGTTTAATAGCGTACATTAACCTCTGATACATTTATGCCTGCCCCTCATCATTAGATACTTCCAATTCATGGGCCAGAATTTCGGGTATACTCTTGAATTTTTCAAAACTAATACGTAGCACACATTGAAAACATCCTTTACCAAATAAATGAGCTGAAGCTACCTGATAAAAATCACCATGAATAGGGCACCTAATACATACCTTTGTATGACTATCCTTATACAAAATTTTTGAATAGTCATACAAAGTCCCATGTTTAGCTACTGCTTTTGCAATAAATTTCTGTGCGGTCATATTTTTTCTTACCACTAATTTTGAGTACCTTCGTCATGATTCATTGCAGCTACCAAAAGCCCTTGAGCGACACTGGAGAGAGGTTTTTCAGCCATACGTATCTCTGAGACCTGAATGGGGAACTTCTCTTTGACTGCATTAAACCCTGTCTCAAAAAATTCCTTGAAATTCTTTGCCAAAGCAGTTCCTCCCGATAAAACAATCGGAATTGAACTGGGCAATTCAATAGAACCTTCCCTTTTCAAAAATTCAGCTTTAATCATATCGAGAGCATAAAAGACAAGACTTCTATAATAGATACAAATAGCTTCCCTTTCACGAAAATTCTTCGGGTCTCCTTCTGTAGGGTCCAGCAAATTAATACCCTTTTCTTTTATAGACATGATACGACTTGCAGTTGTACCGGTTGCCCGGGCTGCATTTTCATCAAGAAAATCTCCACCCCTACTGATTGAAAAAGCCATTCCAATCATAGTCTGATACATCAAACAAACATTTATCATGCCTCCACCAAACGATAGAGCTAGAGCAGAAAATTGCTCTTTTGCACAGTTACTGTAAACTATTGCAGCTGCTTCATTTAAAGCTACAGGTTTATAACCAAAATCTGAAATAAGTTTTGAAAACATAGCCTGGTGATACACAATATCCATTTCTCTATCCACCGGAGCAGCCGGAACTGAAAAATAACAGGTCTCATTTTCAACCCGTACATTCCCAAGAACATTCTTTAATAAAATTTTCAAGATTTTCTCAGCTTCTGTTTCCCCAGGAGAAATAATTCCCTTTGACAAAGGACGGCGAGCTTCTTTATTAAAGATGTTCGCCATGACAATCGCAGGGTCTCCCACGATATACAATTTATCCTCAGCTTCAATAAAATCAACGCCGGACATCTTCATCATGTTCCTGACCTGTGGGTCATTCTCCATATCAATAAACGCATCCCGGATAGATTTTATTTTAACTTGATTATTGGCATCCTGTTTAGCAGAAACCAAAAAACACGTACCGATGTCCATTCCGACACACATTATACACCTCCTATTTAAATATGGATTTAGTTTTATTTTGCAGCTTCTTTAGTGCAGCTAAATTCGCTGCTACGTCATCAGCTGATACAGTTCTTTCTTCTGGTTTAACATTATCTTTCATATCATCGATTTTTATATCTGGTATATATTCAGGACCAATAAAGGTACTGCTATATTTCGACTTCTCAGGTGTCCCCATTATCGATATCTTAGAAATCTCCTGCCTGACCATATCGACAATTAAAGGGGCCACTTCTCTAACAGCACTCTTAAGACTGTCCTCTGATACTCCGTTACCCTTAAATTCTGGCAGAACCTCACGCAAAGCTGCTTTTAAATCACGGGCATTCAGTAAGGCCAGTCCCTGCACATCAACAGAACCTTTTGGAGCGACCTGAGTATCAATTTTAGCTAAACGGTGTTTTTTTACCTCTCGCTGCAAATCCTTTGAGTTTTCATATTCCTGATCCGTATAATCTTTAAGCTGGCGGTAATAAATAACATCATTTAAATCCTTAATTTTTACGCGCTCTGATGAGTTTCCTAATATTCTGACCATACATATACTCCTGATATATATGTTCTATGTATTAATAGGTTATTAAATAGAAGAAGGGGGGAAAGAATACTTTCCCCCCTTCAGGAAGTTACATTTGACCTTGAATGCCAGTTACAGTATACTTTTTGGAATTAAGCAGTATATCTTTTGAGTGTATCGTAATCGATAGGTTCTACTGAAGCCTTCTTTTTCTTTTCATCCTCGTCCTCGTCCTTGTCTTCGTCCTGGGCTTTTTTCTCAGGATCGAAGTAGTAAGCTTCACTGGATTCATCCGCTTGAAAGGCCATAACGCCTGCGCAAGCCGGGCAATGAATGGTGTCATTGACAGTAATGTCATTAACAGTTACATTGTCTTCGGAACCTTCAGCAGCTTCTTTACGCTTCTGGTTGATTGAAGCTAAGCTGGCAGTATGGTTACATTCACCACATACAAATTTTGTTGCTTCACTGGCTTCTTTTTCAATATCATCAGCGATTTTGAAAAGCTCTTCAGCAGCATTTTTTAAAGACATAGAATACCTCCAGAAGTATTAATATTTAATAATTTTTCAAGCTAATTTATTCGATGTAAATATAATCGATATTAAGAGATTATTATGATTCTATAAAACGATGTTTTTTTCATGGCCGACACGTACTTGAGGATCTATATAGATTTTATATCCTTTTTCTGCTATCAGCCTACAAAAACCTACATCTTCTGAACAGAAATCTTGGCAGTTTCCCATTTTATAAAAGATAGGTCGAAACCAGGGATATTTTAAAGACTCAAAAACACCTCTTTTAACCAACATAAAACCGAAACCTGTATAATCAACTTCTATGAGCCCCTTATGATCGTTAAGCTCATCGGTATCCATAAATTTAAAAGTACCATTTTTTGCAAAATAACCTTCATCCCAGGCCTTAACCGTAGCAAAATGCTTAGAATCACTCATCATATAGATACCTGACATAATATCTTTATCATGGTTAAGTAAAGTCTGAAAATGCTGGGGAGTAAAAACAATATCTGAATCAATCCACATCATATGGGTATAATTAATTTGACCATTAAAAGGCTTTTGATCTTCCCCTCTAAGAACATCACCGCCTAAACATAAATTTCGGGCATAATAGATTACTGGAGAAAAATGACGAGAAATTCCAACCTCTATGCCTGCCTCAAAGCAGTATCTTAATAAATCTACAAAACCATCAAAGAATTTTCCAGTAAAAGATGATGCAGGAAGACAAAAGATAATTTTAATCGGTTTAGGCTGTACTATATTAAGTTTTAAATATTTAGTCATTTCAAATTTTATTCTTTCTCATTACAAACCACGCCAACACCTACATTTTCAAAAATTGAAAAACCAATATTCTGTTCTTTGTCATCAATAGCGACTAAAACCTGCAAGTCAACTCTTATTACAAAGACACCTTTTCCGTTTTTCGCGAAAATTTTCAAACAGTCATAATATTTATTTTCTTCTTGTAGTATCTCAACTTTATTAAGAAATCTTTTTAATACCTCCTTTGATTTTAACCCTCGAAGATTTTTATAAGGTATTTCTGGATTACTAGATATTTCAAACAAAGGAAACAGCACAAATTTACAGAAATAAGGTAAATAGGGTATTCTTAAACTTTTGGAGGTATCTTCACTTGAAAATTTACCTCCTATGACTTTATTTACAGTACAACCAGTACAACCAGTTTCACCTATTACATAGGAAACATATTTGTTAGGATATAGGGGTATTTCAGCATCATCTAAAGGACGTACTTGAAATTTATTCCGTAAAAGGCTTTCAGTATATAGTTCTTCCTTAATCCGGGCTTTAATAGGTGCCACGTAAAGTTTTGCAAAATCACCTAATTCTTTTTTTGAGTACATAATTACTCCTCATAATTCCTTATTTAAAAAGTTTTTCAGGATTCATTGTCTTAATTAATCTTTTTGCTTCTCTTTTAACTTCTTTTTTATCTTTCCTTCGTTTTCCAACCCATTTTCTGCTTAAATTCTCCCAACCAAGTTTATCACCTATAGGTTCTCTAACCCCAAGCCATTTTAAAAACATATTAAATTCTATTTGACCTGCCTCATCAGGATCACCGTAACCTTCATCATTAGCTATCTCTTCATTACACCGTAAATAAAAATACTCTTCTATAAGATCTCGGATTTCATTTACGGTGTACTTTTTATAACTATCTTCACTACTTCTTTTAAAATTCTTACAGGTATAAAAAATTTGAACATCTTCTTGCAACTTTTTACAAAAAGTCGAATCAAGATGGCTTCTTACCCATACAGGTAATTTAACCAAATGCGTTTGAGTTTTATCTAAAAATTGTTTTTCCGCATCTGAATGAATACAAAAAGAGCAACAATCCGTTAAACATATTTTTTCTTTTCTAAATTTTTTAGTTCTGTCCATAATACTGTTTTCGCTTCTCCCTTCATCCTCATCGTTCTTATGAGTCTCTGATATGAAAAACTTTTGTAATATTTTACCTATAGTTATGGTGCAACAGTATTATACCTGGCATATCTTTTAAAATTTTAGATTAATTAATTTTTTCAACTCTTGTCACTATCTTTTCTATTAAATCAGACGCTTTACGCATTAGAGATTGTATCTCACTGGACATTTGCTGAAGTCTGTCATGCATCTCGATAAGATCACCGGCTCCTCCCGGTATATCTTCATTCAATAACAATAAAGCACCTTCACCAGAATTGGAGACTATAAGAACAGTAAAATCAGGTACGGAGGTTGATGCAATAAAAGTAGCTCCCCAGATATACCCGTAAATACCTTCTTCTATTTTCTTTTGATCCGTTTCATGATCATAAAAATTTTTTCTCCAACTTCTTACTACTGAAAACGTCTTAGGATTTAAAAATATCTTCTTTACAGAATTGTTTAGATTTTCTAATTCTGAGAATAAATCTGCTAAAAGACAAATATTAAGTTCCTTATACGCTGTTTTCAGGGTAGACTTAATATTAAAATCTTTTAAAAAATTTTCCCAAGTCACCTTAATTGGATTTATCATAATAATACCTTTCATATCAAAAGATATGAACATTATAATACTGTTGCTCACATTATAATACTGTTACTCACATAATAATACTAATTTATACTCCTTTCATTGATCTTTTTGGAAAACAATATTAAATCCCATTTTGACTCTTTCTCTGTATATAGATATCTGGGTAATCTTGTAATAATTCCACATCATCACCACTATAGGCTTCAATTTTATAATGATTTCCTTGAATACAATAAATCCCTGCTGCCCATATTGTTCCCATAGAACCATTTTCAATATTAGAAAGATTTACTTGAGATTTACTCCTATGCCCACAATGTGGGCACGCTTTTTCGGCATTGTGATCTTCTTTCAATAAAACGGCAAAACATAAAGTAGACATTATAAGAACTTCACACCTACAGTTATCTTTCTCTATTTCAGCAAAAACATCACAAATACCGTGCATTATTGCTTCCGGGTGTGCCCGGGTCATACTCTTCATACGGACTTATTTCCTTTATTTTATAATATTTCCCGTTTTAAATTGATATTCTTTCAGAGCATCCTTTTTAATAAGAGCTTCGAGAAACCATGAAGTTATATAGATACCTTTTGAATAGTGTTTATAAAATTCTTTCGCTGCATCTCTCTTTTTTTTAGAATCAATCAACCATCTATTTTTGTATATACCAGAACCTCTGTATATACCATCCTCATTTGAGAAATAAACACAGTCATCATTTTCTTTTTTTATTGTAATCAAAAAACACCCTCTCATCTTTGACAAATCTATAATGTTCGATCTACATGTTTTTTAACGATTTCTCCTAATTCATACATATAATTACTAAGAATATCCCAATCATCTTTAAGAAGAGTAAAAGATTCACTTTCTCTAAAACCATCTTTTATCTTTTTTGTAACAGTCTCTAAAATATCAAAGTATCTATTACATCTTATTAACTGTGATTTTTCATCACTTGATATTTTCTTGTCATT
>VAPB011131344.1_pt1 | contig 22433 bp, 24 predicted proteins | sample 3395101 | NCBI WGS metagenome assembly VAPB01 (sample SAMN08290433, study PRJNA428436) | hydrothermal vent metagenome | isolation source: Deep-sea hydrothermal vent chimney | place: Indian Ocean: Southwest Indian Ridge | reverse complement strand
CAAAACACGCAGAGTCTTGCTGCCTTTACTTGGTATAAGTATCATTCCAGAGAGTGACGCGAGTGAGGTTGCAGTTGACCTGATTTCTGGGGATGAAGTGGAGTTTATGCAAAGATGGTGGGCGCGGGAGGCATCTGTCCCGAATTCGTAATGCTTAAATCAAAATGATACTATGCAGATTTGGTAGAAAACTGCCAAAGTACCTCTTAGTGGGTTTCAGGCGAAGGGTTTATAAGTAGTATTTATAAGTTTGGTGGTAGTGATGCGATTCATCACTATGCGGAAACAAAATGGGGACTGAACGTATTCTAATCGTACTTCTGCGCCACGAAGCACTGAATGACTTTAAGATTACAAAAGACTAGACCCTGTTTCAAAGGAGAGGTAGTCGGACAATGTCATCTAAAACAGAACGGAAGCAACCAGACCGTGCCAAACCCTCATCGGGCTTCACATGCACCGAATGCGGGGGTCGCGAGGTCATACAAGATCTTGAGAAAGGAGAACGTATCTGCGCGACATGCGGACTAGTTGTCAGTGAACACAGAATTGATACAGGTCCTGAGTGGCGTGCTTTTACAAGCGATGAGAAGGATGCAAGATCCAGGGCGGGAGCCCCAACCAACTACGCAATCCATGACAAAGGGCTATCTACAATGATAGACTGGCGTGACCATGACTCACAAGGAAAGAGATTCACAGCAAAGAAACGTTCAGAAATATACCGCTTACGAAAATGGCAGATTCGTACACGCGTTCACAGCAGTGTAGACAGGAACTTGGCTCAGGCAATGTCTGAGCTAGACAGACTTTCCTCACAGCTGGGACTGACGAAGAGCATCAAGGAACTGGCTGCACTTCTTTATCGAAAATTAATCGTCAGGAGACTTGCAAGAAGCAGGTCAATAGACGCAATGGTTGGAGCAGCGATATATGCTGCTTGCAGATTGAGAAAAGCACCACGTTCCCTAGAAGAGATATCACGACACTCACGGGTGAGTAAGAAGAAAATAGGTCAGCACTACCGCCTATTAGTGGAGAAGCTGAAACTGAGAATGCCGATATCAGATCCAGCAAATTACGTACCCCGCTTCATCACCCAACTCAACCTTCCTGGGAAGGTTCAGCAAAAAGTGCTTGAGATTCTTGATATGGCGAAACAAAATCGAACACTAGTCACAGGGCGAGACCCACGAGGACTCGCAGCTGCTGCAATATACATCGCCTCGATCCTGATGGATTCTCGAGTGACACAACGGGACATCGCAATGGCAGCGGGAGTGACCGAAGTAACGGTTCGTAACCGCTACAAAGAGATTGTACTGAAGCTAAACATAACAATGGCGCCGTGATAATCAAGTGTGTAGGAGAAAAACGAATCTGTTTGAACAAGAGGGGTCTGGGCCCTCTAAATACCCAGAGCACGTTGGAGGGTACAGATACACAAATGGCATCCAATATTGATGAAACTAAAAAAGATGAAATAAAGACTATTGAAACACCCGACCAATCATGCCCCGAATGTGGTGGTCATGATGTGATCCGGGATAAAGCAAAGGGAGAAGTGATCTGCACCACATGCGGTCTCGTATTGAGCGACCATCGTATCGATACCGGACCTGAGTGGAGAGCATTCACATCTGACGAGCGCAACTCACGCGCTAGAACTGGTGCGCCTATTAACTACGCTCTTCATGACAAAGGTCTATCAACTATGATAGACTGGCGTGATAGAGACTCGAAGGGTTCAACCTTCAATGCCAGGCAGAGAGCGCAAATATATCGACTCAGAAAATGGCAGATACGGACGCGTGTTCATAGCTCGCTAGACCGTAACCTCGCCCAAGCAATGACTGAGATTGACAGGCTGTCCTCGCAACTAGGACTCTCTCACGGCATGCGAGAACACGCTGCAAAAATGTACCGCAAATTAATAGTTGGAAGGCTATGGCGGAGCAGGTCAATCGATGCAACTGCAGCTGCGGCAGTATATGCTGCTTGCAGGCGCAGAGGTTCGCCACGCTCGATTGAGGAGATAGCCGAACACAGCAGGGAGTCCAAGAAGAAGATAGCTGCCCACTATCGAATGCTGGTGACCAAGCTTAAGCTGAGAATGCCTATCTCATCGCCTGAGAACTATGTGTCACGTTTCATATCAGACCTCAGCTTACCAGCAGAGGTTCAGAGAATAACAATGGACATCATCAAGAAGGCCAAGCAAGTCAGGAATCTAGTGAGCGGACGTGACCCACGGGGTATAGCAGCGGCTGCGATCTACATTGCCTCGATTATGACGGACAACAGGGTGACACAACGTGACATCTCCAGGGTAAGCGGAGTCACGGAAGTGACAATTCGTAACCGATACAAGGAGCTGGTGAGCAGACTTGAGCTCACAATGGCACCTGCTGCAATCTAGGCTTCACCCAGCTGCAGGAAACTGCAGCCACTCTTTCTTTTTCTGTGATTGATTGTTTCATTGCATACAACTTGGTTATTGAAAGGATTTATCTTAAACATCCGTAATAGAATTTGATGAAGGTGTGGTTAGGAGAGATGAGTCGTTGGACCCGGTCCAATTTATCTTAATGATAATCATTATTGTCACCGCAGGAGGATGGTGTTTAGATTGGGTGTTCTCAGGAACCGTTGATCCAATCTATGTCAAAGGTGCAAAGGACCCAGTTGAATACAGAGAGGTTTCAATCACTTGTCATACTTGCAGTGAACAAGGAACATTTTCAGTTCCAGTTGATAGTACATCTAAAGAGTTCAAGTGTAAACGTTGCGGTAGTTTTCTCACAGAAAAAGAGCAATCCGAACCTTCAATCTAATTCTCGGAGCTTAAATTGTATCAGATGACACTAATTGCCGTCTATCCAAAGTAGGAGACCGTTTCATTGTTCAAAAAGTAGTCCAAGAGAGAACCCGAAAAATGTTGCTTGGTATCTCAAGAACAGAAGATAATGTAATGAGGATTTAGACGAGGTATGATAATAATGCAGATAGGTACAGACTTAGTAATTCTCTCCAGTATAGTAACAATATCACTCTCAGGTGCAATTGGAGTCTATTTATTTCGACTCTGGCGTCGTCAAAAAACAAGGCTGATGACAGACCTGCCACTGGTGTTTGCAATAACCACTTTTTGCCAAGCACTACAAATATTCCTTCTTACACTCCCGAATGTTGGATTTATCCCTCAATCGCTCGAGCTGTTCCGAATCCGTTCTCTCATAATTGGAGGTTCAGTCGTTCCAGTTCTAGGAGCACTATTCCAGATATGGGCACCAAAGATACAGAGGTATCATAACAGGCTGGTGTTGCTCTTCTTAGCCTATTGGGCGGTGATGGCATTATTTGGTGCAACTGAGGGTTTCATCATGATAACTACAATTCCTTTGATTCTTATGTTTGGATTTGTAATGATGGCGACATTCATCATAACCTGGAAAACTGGAAGACTCAAGGAAGTACGAAGCGATCTCATGATAGTTTCCATTATCTGTGGCATGGCCAGTCAGATTCTCAGGGTCCCATTGTTAGCATCAGGATTCTTCTATGTTCCTGATATTCTGTTGATGTTGTCCATGGTCTTTACAGCGGTGGCCTTTGGTAATCCGTGGTACAGAAAAGATATCAAAACAAGGGAAGCCACTGTTTCACCAAGTGAGATTGAAATCGCTATGGACCATTGATAAAGAAATTAGATTGAGGTCTTCGCCCCGAAAGAAACTGGAGCGAAGATTCCCTTCTTCTTGAGCCCTCAGTGTTCATAAGTCCGGATTTCGAAAGTGGGTCCGGATGTTTTTTCTTTAAATTTCAGCGATTCATGAAGTAGGGCAACAATCTCCACTAAAGAAACCAAGGCAATAATCAGACCAAGATAAAGCATTGCAAGATCCTCAATAACTAGAGGATGTGAAGAATAATAATATGTCATAAAACCCAAAATAATGGGTCGGAGAGAATACACAGCTATCCCCAGTGATAGAGACGAGAGTATAAACGCAAAGAGGCTTAAACCAGTCTTTCTCTTATTCCCCCATATCACAATGATAGTATCAAGGAAAGCAAGACCAAGGGGTACAAGTACAGTCCCAACATCGTCTGAGAGGATACTGAACTGAACCAAGGTAACGCAAAGATATAGGGGGATGCGGATTATGTTCATCCATCTTACGATTGTAGTAGTACGTTCCTCTAGATCTCCGTCACCCACCGACATGGTCAATATTGAGTAAGAGTTCGACAAATAAATTGTTTCATCACTAGAGAACTGCACTAACACATACCTTGAACAAACACCTGTCGAGGTTTATTGATCAGCTTCGAAGATGGTCTCTTCAATGGCTGAAACCCGTTCTCCTTTCAAAATCAGACTACGTAGATGCAATGCTACTTTACGACTTCCTAGGGCGATTCCACCGACAGGTACATGATCTTTCAAAACTACTTTGAAATACTTACCTTCCTCCATATTAACTGATACAACAGTTTCGAAATCAGGCGACTCAGGATGGACAAGACCGATACTTGTCAAATCAATACCCGCGACCTGTAACTGATTAGAAGGGATTATCCCATCAAATTTCGCACTGCCTAAATCAATCATATTTTGTGCGGCTATTTTTGATGTTGCAGTTGCCCAAGGGATTATCCCATACCACAGGCCATTATATTCCATACAATCACCAGCGGCAAATACTCCCTTAGCTGAAGTCTGCATGTAATCGTCAACTGTTATCCCGTTGTGGAAATCAATGCCAGAGTTCTTTGCAATAATCGTGTTCGACCGAACTCCTGTTGCAATGACAACGAGGTCTCCTTTAATCTCGTCTCCTTGGACAGACACAATACCAGTCGCGTCCTCTTCGCCAGTAATCCCACGACATTCATATCCGAAGAGAACTTGAATTCCTTTCTTCTCCAGTTGTTTGGCCAGAACACTACTACCTAGGTCATCCAGTTGTATCGGGAGAAGACGGTTGTCATAGTCGACCACAATAGGGTCACCACCAACCTCCTTTATGGCAGCAGCTAGCTCAATTCCGAGTAGTCCACCGCCAATTACGATTTCTCGACCGGCTCCCTTCACAGCCTCGCGAATATCCAAAGCGTCATCTAGGGTACGAATGATATGGACATTATTTTTATGAATACCCTCGAAAGGAGGAATAAAGGGTCGGCTTCCTACAGCAATGAGTAGAGAATCATAATCGCCATAATCTTCAGAAGTCGAGATGACTCTCTTTTTCTCAGTATCAATTTGGAAAACAGGCGTTGAGAGGAAAAGATCGACATCATTCTTCAAGTACCAATCCAAATCGTGTCGTATTGTTTCCTTGACTGTGCGACGATTTGCAATGAGGTCGATTAGGTTAGGTCGAGGGTAATACGGGTGCCTCTCGTCCGTAAATACATCAATCTCAATAGTTTGATTCTTTCCTCTGATTTCACGAATTGCAGTAGTTGCGGCCACTCCATTTCCGATTATACCAATCCGTGTCATCGTTGTGCTTCCTTGACAGATTCATTAATTGGTTTAGGAGTTTCCTCACTGGTATCTTCGGTTTTCCAAAATGGCAGGGGTATTATCTTCTTCGTCATTCTAATTACTGCCGCTTTGAATGACGTAAGAAGCCGTAATGGAAGAATCAGAATCCCAAGCAAGCCTCGTAAGATTTTATCCTTCATTGTTGACCGTTCAGGGTACCCGATGTATGCCAATGTGTGTTCACGGAGAATATCTTCCAGTGCAACAACAAATGCGTCCTTAGCAAGTTCAGAAAGATCGAGACCCTTGAAGACATTACTCTTACTGAAATCTTTCTTCTCAATCACACTCTTCCATTTCAGATACTTGGCTTTCTCAGTAACATCAGTGAGAGAATATGCAAGCTCTCCTAGATAGGGTATGAAAAATCGTTGTGTTTCTGTAGGGGTGGGTTCTGTCGATAGCTCGTTATGAAATTTTGCAATTGCTTTCAATTGTGCAACAGGAGGTTGAAACCAGAGAAGGTGGAGGAGACCCTCAATCTTTCGTAGCGTCTGGTTGTCCTTCGCTTCAATGTGGTCTGGTATCTTGTCCAACATCTTTTCCCTAGCAAAATCGAAGGTCCCCACACGGAGCTTTCTCCAAACCCTATCGAGCTCAACTACGGATTTTGCATATCTGTGAAATTTGAAATCCATTGATTCCTCGATATCAGTGACTGTTAAAACATCAATTTTTTTCACTGTGAAATCTTTGTTGCCACCAGCAATTTCCCAAAGTCGCTTGCTCATGAAGTTTAGTAAACCTGAAGATCCTGGGATTTCAATCCGCAATGCATGATCACCAGGCTGAGCAACAAGATGACAGGTTTCAAGAGCGGACTCAAGGGTCTTGAAGGATGATAGGTCCGAAGGAAAAATATCCATCGCCCCATGTCCGGTCGTGCTCCAAACAGATAGTCGTCCAGTCTTTGTATCCCTTTCAACAATGATTCGCTCTTTGTCTCCTAGATGATCAAACTTCTGTGTAAAGCCTTTTGAATAAGCCATCACTGCGTAGAGAACGAAGCGCTCCTTATCGGGTTCTAATCCAGGCATTTTCAGTATCAGACCCACTGCATCAAGTGGTGCACCACTTCCGAGCCAAGCTCCAGTTGCTTGGTCAAATTCCCACCGGTCTCCCAACTGGTAAAACACTTCACGAAGTCCTCGAAGGTCTTTAGCATTTTGAGCCTTCTTCAGTGTCTGACGTTCCCAGGCCTCATAATCCTGCTTCATTCTGGACATACTCTTACGTTCTAGTTCAAGCCATTGCGTTTCAATCTTGAGCTTGACCTTCATGATAGTAGTCCTCGTTCATTGAGTTTGCGGGTACGGTCTTAGAACTTATGGTATTGGTAATCTTTGTCAGTAATAGAGTCCACTTATGGATAACGTCGTTCTAAGTTGTGAAATCCAATACGTGAGAGAAGATAGTCCCTACTATTTTTGAGGATGTATCTATGAGTGAAGGACTCTTGACATATGAAGTTCGATTCGATATTGAGAAATCTGAGGATTCATTGAGCACTCGGACAATTGGGCCAGAGGGAGTTAATATTCGTTCAACTATCCATCCGTGATCTGTGATTTCGGGTAATTGTTGTGCACTGTCAAATACACGGTTCAAAACATCTTCTTCTGCTTTAATTACGATACGCTCTTTCTCAATTGAAGACAAACCCATGTGATACTCAATGGCGTTGTCGTTTCCCCGTGGGATCTTAATGCTGAAATCTACTAGCCCTACCGTTCTCCATTGTTCAATCATCTGGACATAGATATGTGCACTATTCCCGGGCAGGTGTTCATCTAGGTCTTTGTATCGTTTCTCAATGTAATATTGCAGATGGCTCAAATCTTCCTCGAACGAGTGGCTTCTAATTTTCCAATATCCGCTCAGATAACTCCCAGCACAAGCTAATATCAAGACCAAAGAACCTGCCATATAGAGGAGGTTGCCGCTTGTACTGAGAAAGAAAAGGGACGATGATATTGCCGCCCAAACGAAGATGCCGAACCATGCTATATCGTTCAAATCATCAAAGCTACCCTTGTCATATCGACGAATTTGAAGGTCCATCTTTTCAAAGAACAAGGGGAGGTTTCCACGGTGAATCTCTATCTCGAAACGTTTTCCCTTCCCGTCAATTTTGGCAGGATCCAGAAAGTGCAGTTTCTCCTTGTTTGAAAGGCCCCATTCATAGTAAGCACGAGTTGCAGAGAAGCCTATTGTGATTTGAGAAATAAATAACAAGAGTGAAGATGTTGTACTCGGTTTCGTTGAACAGACAAACCATAGGTATGCGGAATAAACAAGAGCTAGAATGAGGCTGAAAGCTACTGTTTTGAGGTGATTCATTTGAGCCTCGAATTTATCCACAACGATATGCTTCTTTGTGGACTCCTTTTGGCTCATGCTGATTGCCTCTTCCTCTCACAATCTACGGACGGCATAAAGCCTTGATGTTTCAAGCGACTATAAAATATTAGAATAAAGTCTTAATCGATGAAGAACACATCACCTTGATTCTCGATTGCTTCCACCCGAATATTCATGCCTTCCTCAAGAACGTGTGTAGCGTCACTGACCTTCACAACAGCAATTGCTCCATGTTGTGTAGCAAAAGTTGCGAATGGACTAATTGACTCTCCAAATTCTGCGAGAACAACTGTAACTTCTTTGAAGAGCGAATCCAGTGCAGCAGGATTTTCATTGAAATATGATTCCAAATCCTTGTGAAGTATTGCGATAGACTCCGCAGCCCATTCTCTGTTGAGGTCCTCAGGTTTACATACAAGCACAGCTCTACCATTAAACTCTCCACTCTCGCTGACGGACTCGCCTCGTAGAATTGGAAAGACTGGAGTATCTGCATCATTCAAGGTTTAGCACCCTCTACCGAGTAGTGACGACGTAGAACTGTTGGAAAGCCAGAACATTAACGTTTCGGAGATGGTTGAAATTCCCTTTTCAGCTACCTTCCAACTAATAACTGAGTTCAACCGACATGGAAGATGGTGTTTCTATGGTCGTCTACGAATTCGAAGGCAAAGTTCCAGTAATTGGGAATACATCGTATGTTAGCAGTTCAGCATCTGTCATAGGCAAAGTGACAATTGGAGATGACTGTTACATCGCTCCAGGAGCTATTGTGAAAGGAGATTACGGCGAAATCAGAATAGGTGATGGATGCAGTGTACAGGATAATGTCATCATTCATGCACGACCAGATGAGATCACAGTTATTGGCAACAACGTGACATTAGGTCACGGATGTATTGTCCATAATGCCACAATCAAAAGTGATGCAGTTATCGGTATGGGAGCCATAATTTCAGATTACGCGGTTGTTGGACGTTGGTGTATTGTTGGGGAAGGTGCTGTGGTGCGAGCCCGTTTCGAGATTCCTGACGAGAAGATTGTAGTTGGAATCCCAGCCAAGGAGATTGGAGATGTTCAAGAAAAACACAAGGAGGAACTATCTCGATTCAAAGCAATCTATAGAGACCTCGCTAGGAGATATCCTGTGGGCTTGAAAAAAATAGAATGAAAAGAAAAGGGCATTGAGCCCCTTTCTCTCCTAGACCATTGATACTAATTTATCTCTGTTGAATAATCTAAGTGCTACGGCCCAACCTATGACAAGAACCAATCCAGCCAGTAACAGTGTAGCGAAGTTATAGAACCAGGCTAATTCAGTAACGCTCCCAGTTCCCGCTCCCAACATTGGCATTATCATTGGAATCATAAATACCAAAATGATCATGGTTGTCATTTGATAGGCCTCGTAGACTCTAGTCACTCGACCACTGACTATTATCGTGACAGCAACAACGGCAAAAATCATCACGGGAACTACTGTCGTCAAAAGAAAGATAGCTGGAAGGTCGAGAATAAATAACATAGGAAATCCCATAGCCACCGTTAGAACCGCGACGCCAACAACCGATATAACCGTACTACTCACGAGAATGAGTAGACTTGGGATTGCACCAGCCATCGTCTTTCCCCATAATAATTCGCGATCCGTGAGGGGTGTGCACAGAAGAGGTTCAAGAGTATTCATTTCTCTCTCTCCTACTAGTGCATTGGCAGAAATCATGGTTGTTGGAATGATAGAGAAAATTCCAAGAAATGAGGGAACCATTGGTCCGAGAACCAACATAACGAAACCAAATTCTGATGGAGGTATTATCGAAATGAGTGATATATACATCACAACGATCATCACAGGAGCAAATGCTACAGACATGATCATTCCCATTTTGACGAATCGCAAGTTTAGTGCATTCTTGAAATCAGTCTTAGCAACTGTTATTGATTTACTTGTCATTAGTGGATTCCTCCCTTCACAACCTCCAGATAGAGGTCCTCCAATGACGCTTCCTCTTCCGAAAATTCTACAATCTTGATACCTTCAGATAGCAAATTCTGCATCAATGATGAATTGTTCTCTGTTGGGTCTTCGATTACGACGATTATCGAGTCCACTTCTTGTTTGACATCTTCGACAAAGTTCATCGACTTCGCAATTGAGCCAGCCTTATCGACATCACCAACAATTCGAATTCTGAACTGCTGTTTAGCAAGAAGTTTTGATCGTAGTTCCTGGGTGTTTCCTTGGAGGAGAATCTTGCCCTCATCTATTATAGCAATTCTATCACAGACTCTCTGGACCTCTGGTAAATTATGCGAGTTGATCAAGAATGTTTGTTTGTACTTCTTTGAGAGTTCAAGTATCAATTCTCTAACTCGTTTCGCCGCTATCGGGTCAAGAGCACTCGTTGGTTCATCTAACAATAGCACTTTGGGTCTGTGTAGTAGTGCCCTACAAAGTGCCAAACGCTGACGATTGCCTGTGCTCAATTCACCCGCACGGTCATCCTTGCGATCCCATAAAACCATGAAAGTGAGAAGCTCCTCAATCCGCTCAGGTATCTCCTCTTCTGGAACACCATAGAGTCTGGCAAAGTATTCCAAATTCTCGTATGCTGTCATAGAAGGGTATAGTGTGTGATTGCTTTCTTCAGGAAGTACGCCTATAACTTCACGAACGCGAACAGGTTCCATGATAATATCATACTCACCCACAGTTCCAGTACCCTCAGTTGGTCGAAGTAATGTACTCAGAAGTCTAGTTGTTGTTGATTTACCTGCACCATTTGGTCCCAATAATCCAAAGATCGTGCCTGATGGAATATTGAGATCCATATGGTCAACAGCAACCAAATCCCCAAAATTTTTCGTCAGTCCAGTAGTTGTAATCTCATCCAAATTGAACCACTTTCCGTGTGGGTGTATTGTCACAGTCGAATAAAAACATGATTGACGAGGAAGTGAAGTTGAAACTTAAATGGACATTATTTTCTCAACAACAGCGGTCTGTGTATCCTTGATGCCAGGTATCTTATGAATTCTTCTTACAGTGAGTTCATAGAGGTCCTCCAGATTCTTTGCTTCAAGAAGTACAACTATGTCATATGTCCCAGTGGTGACGGCAATCTTGGTAGCTTCATCAATCTGTCTTAGTTGCTCTACGACTTCGTCTGTTTTTCCGATCTCGATTTCCATAAACACGTATGCAAGTATTTTGTCAGTCATTATTCTCATTTCCTTTTTTATCATCTATAGTCCTTAATTGTTACAAGGGTTTCAACGTCAGCAATCCCAGGTATCTTCTGAATTCGCTTCAGTATCATCGAACGAGTCTTCGCAAGATTTCTACTCTTTATTGTGAGTATGTAATCATGAGGACCGGCAAGGGCCGCAGCCTTTTCAACACCCCTAATGTCGAAAAGATGAGGTAACAGGTCTCCGGTCTGTGGTTTTACTTTAATCAGTACTAAGGAACGAATATCCGATGCTTCGAGTGCGATTACCCCAATCATGACAAGTACTACACCAAACATTGTCAAGGTCCAGAGAAAAACATCTGAATCCAACAGTCCGAAGGCTCCTGGAATTATCAGATTCCCAATGATCGTCACTGGGATGGCAAGTACAACTGAAATTGAGGAGAGGGAATTGACCACAGCCATAGATCCTCGACCTAGAGCTCGAACGTACATCACAATAGAGAATAATGCCGTAATTGATGATCCAATCATCAATCCGGACAACGGTATGAAACTTGATACCATCACTTGCCAAGAGGTGGGACTCATGAATGGCACTGAGAAGAGGCTAAAAATCAGATTCAGGACAAGCAGACTCCAGACACGTATGTTCAGCGAATCAACACGGAGACCAGGACGAAGTTCGAATCGTTTTGTTTTCCTCTGATAATATGTTATCATAGCCGAAGAGATGTTCAATGGACCAAGAACAATCAACAAAGTAAGAATGTTAAAACCGCCAGGTGTCGCGCCTACTAACAGCACACCAAATAGTATCGAGATGATTGATTGTATCTCAATGATTGTTGGAGTGTCTTTTTCAGCCATTAGATCTCCTATCAAGAGATAGATAATCACAAGCTGTCCGTAAGGCAGAATTGTTGATGCATCTGTAGACCCAACTAACACATAGTACGCCAAAGTCGAGATTCCAGCAAACACACCAGAGATGACAATATAGAGCATAGGTTTCCGAGGGAGTAGACGTATTCTATCAAAATCAGGATCTATGCTATAGCCTAATGCTCGTTTCTTCCCGTTCTTCTTCCTCTTGATGCTTAGGAAAGCAACCGCAAGAAAAGTCACAACGAAACTTGTCCACTGCGCTAGGAATCCATAAGTTAGAGCATCAATTGTCACAGTATTTAGTGCAAAGATGTCAAACATCACTGAAAACGTACGCATAATCCCTGAGCCCAGTGCAAGAGAATAGAATACTGTTGTAGCAGAGCGTCTACTTACTGGCCTCTGACTCCTACTACTCATTGATATTCTCCCCTAAATTCAGTTCTATTGTGTGGTGGTGAGAATCACCGAGAAGGTTTACTCCTCTGTGACATCTTCCACGGATCCTTTAGCTACGACCTCGGGTTCTTCGACCTCAGGAGTGGGCACCACAACATCTACTGGTTCAGGTTCTGCTTTTGGTTTAGATTTAGCCTTAGCTTTAGGTTTAGTTTCTGGTTCAGCTTTAGGTTCAGATTTAGCCTTAGCTTTAGTTTTAGTTTCTGGTTCAGCTTTAGGTTCAGGTTTAGCCTTAGCTTTAGTCACTGGTTCAGCTTTAGGTTCAGACTTAGCTTTAGCTTTAATTTCTGGTTCAGCTTTAGGTTCGACCTTTGGTTCAGATTTAGACTTAGCTTTAGTTTTAGTTTCTGGTTCAGCTTCAGGAAAAGGTTCAGGTATGATTTTTGATTCAGCTTTCCATCCCCGTTTCTTGCTTTTTTGTGACCTCTTTTTGGTATCAGTCACCTCACGTTGTGCTAAGATGAACTCATCAAAAGTTAGCCTCTTACCTGACTGAAGTTTCTCAACAGCTGCATCTGTACGCTCCCGTTCTTGAGCTCTCTGTGTATCGAGCATATCTCTCTGCTCAACGTCACGTTTCTCGAAACTGAACTTACGAAGCTTTCCCTGAATATCTTCAATCTGAGTACGGAACTCCTTGAGTTTCGCTTCGCCATCTTTCACTTTCTTGAGCCATTCTACGAAATTCTTGTGAGCTGTGTCTGCGGATTTTTTGTACTCCTCAAGAGTTGGTCTGATTCGCACTACCTCTTGATGATGGATCTGGCTCTGTTCTGAAAGTTCAATCACTTTCTCATGTGCTTCAGAAGCTTCTTCCTTAAGTTTCCTTGCAAGTCTTCGTAGCTCACTAATCTTATCTTGCTTCTCTTTTTCCTGACCGATCTTCACAAGCTTTGTTTCAATCCTTGCTACCTCTTCAACAATCGAGAGCTCTTCATCTTTTGTAAGCTGATCAGTCTGCTGCCGCCACTCAAGTTCTTCTACGCGACGCATCATTCGACGCTGGTCTGTTGATGGACTACCAACAAGTTTACTCCGTAATTCTCGAATTTCATCATACAGACTCTTTAGTTGTGCGTGAATTGCTGTACGACGTTCCTTCGCTTCGGAGATATCTTTGTTAATTCGGTCACGTTCCATGCGCTCGGCTTTAACGGATTCAATAAGACCGCGAACTTCCTTGTTATGCTCGTCGCGAATTGTCTTGTATTCACGCATTTGGTCCCGATCACGTCTGAGTACATCAAGTTCATCACGGGCTTGCGTTTTGAGCTCCCTGAGCTTTGTTCGGAGAAACTCAACATCATCTGGCTTGGTTTCAGCGGCTTCTGTCAAAGGTTGTGAACCTCAGAATTTCGTTTTGCTAGCCCTGCATAGCAGGACGGATTTCGACACCTATTAGATAGGTGTATGAATATGTTGGACCGCAAAGTGCCCTCTTAAAAGGTTTCTGCTAAAGACTGTGCAATTCGTGCTGAGATGTCAAAATCTGTCACTTGCTGTAGACCGTACCAACCCGGTGTGGCATTTACCTCAAGAACCCAGAGATTTCCCTCTTCATCCGGGATGATATCCACACCGACAATGTGGCCCTTGACTGATTTCGCTGCTCGAATCGAGAGATTGGTAACATCAAGCGTGTTCTTTTGTGGGACTCCTCCACTATGAATGTTTGTTGTGATTCCTTCCCCTCCCACTCGTCGCATGGTTGTTATCACTTTGCCATCTAGTACAAGAGCGCGAATGTCGTATCCGGGGCTCTTTATGTATTCCTGCAAAAGATAGGCACCCTTACCAAACATCTGACTGTGGAACTTCAGATAATCGTAAATATTTTCAAGGTCGAAATCTCGTTCAATCAGTTGTACTCCATATCCACCAAAGCCGACCAATGGTTTAAGCACACAAGGAAAGTGTAGTTTTACAAAGGATGCAGCAGCATCAATTGATTCAGTGATAAGGGTCTTAGGAACTGGTAATCCAGCGGAAATAAGTCTCCTCATGGTTTCAGCTTTATTTCTCATAAGGAGAATCGATGAAACGGAGTTGACTAGTCGAACCCCCATCTCAGTAAGAGCTGATAACAAACCTACACGATTAAAGAATGTACCAATATCATTCGCTCCAATGTCCAAAACAAGAAGCAACTCCAGTCTTGAGAGATCAATTCCATCTTGAATTATCTCATGTTTGTCTGTAGTCCCCCATCGAGACACCTTCCATGGAATCACTTGTATGACTTCTTCTCCAAGAGTACGAAATGCTTCTTCAAGACCTTTAGCTCTTCGAGACCAAGGATCTGAGGAGAAGAGTCCAACTTTAGGAATTCTTTTAGAAACCAAAGGAATCACTCTAGATTTAACCATAACGAGGAGCTTTTATGTTCTATCAATTTCGTGAGTACTATGAAACTGTTCTCTGACAAGGAGATTGACACCATCAATCAGAAGTTACTTGGAAGGAAGGGTAACTTTTTGATAGCTTTTCGAAACAAGTATGGTCCAACACGATTGAAGCAGCTATGGACAGAATTGCTTGAAGAACTAGGTCATCCTGGAAAGTGTCTGAGTTGGTGGTCGAGTGCCGGTACTATTGGACTCCTAGAATGCGAAACAGAGAACGGACTCTCAATCTTTGGGCAATGGACTCTTGATGACAATCACGAACTTCTCAATGTGATAGAGGTCAGCAACAACGATTTGGTCAATATCAGAAACGGATTTGATGCAGGTCCTGTAACTTCAGATGCCATGAGAGCAATGAGAATTGGAGAATCAGGGGGAGCAAAAGAGTAGCTAATCAACTGTCAGTGTTTTCGAGAGATTCCTTAGTAATCCAGGATTAATCACCAAATCTATTGAGATGAAATAGCTGTCAAGCTCCTCAAAAACAAAACATGTGATTCAAGTATTATAATTTAGAGAATTGTATGAGGAACGATTGCACGTTTGATTAGAAGATAGCACCGAGTTTCGAAGCCCTTTTATCACTGATTTCAAATTGCAGTGGAGAGAGTTGAGAGGACCAACCCATGGGAAGACAAAAGAGAATGGCATTGCTTCTTCACCCCTTTAGGCGTGAGCTTTACAAAGTTCTCTGTGAGAACCCTGGCACCTACCTATTAGAGCTAGTTGAGATTCTCTCATCCCCTCTCGGAACTCTCACGTGGCATCTCAGAATTCTAGAGCGAGAAGGTCTTGTCAAATCAATCAAGTTTGCTGGCAAACGTCTCTACTATCCCAGGATGTTGCGATCGCAGGAAGCAGAGATGGCTTACTTAACAATGAGGAGTGATACTGCTCAGAAAGTTTTTGCATTTGTTGTTAATAACACAGGATGTTACCAAGAGCAAATGGCTGACTCGCTTGGAGTCCATCACGACACGGTGAGATGGCATATATCAAGAATGGAAGAAGTTGGTCTTGTCAAGGTAATACGTGAGGGTAGGAAGAAAAGACATTACTTAGATAGTTTAGGAGAATTACTGTTGAAGGGTAGTCTCAATACCATTACAGAGGCATATGTGCTCTTTCTCATGGAAAAACTCGAGGATGGATGTTTGAATCCTGAGATCCGCGAATCAACAACTGATCGTGTTACGATCAGAATTGACTGTCCTGAACGTGGGAAAGATTGCTTCATTACGATTAAGCTAACAGAGTGGGAATTCCAGTTCATTGATGATGATGGAACTGAAACTGAAATCAAACCTGAACAAGCTGAGGTTGGCGGTGGGTAGGTTTTAGTTAATATGAATAATAGCTGCTTAGGACTGAAATCCTACCTTGTGAGAACATTGAAACGCACCTACTAGAAGTTATATCTCACGATCAAGTAGTAATCGAACCTTCTGAGCAATTTCATCCGAATTGTGACCAGGACATACCACTGCAAGCAGTCGTGATTCATCAACCCTGATTATCAATAATTTCATTGCTTCAGAATCAACAGAAATCGAGTTGGTGACATCGGAATACGTAAGACCGTTTGCAAAAAGTGAACCCATTAGACCTGCCACTTCAACTTCATCTTTGAAACCTACTGACCCCAGGGGTAAACCTTCAATTGTGAGTAAGATACACTGAGTGATCTCGGGGACTTCTTCAACAATAGTTCCTATAATTGTCTGTTTACCAAAAGCAATGGTAGAGCTCATCACAAGCTCTAATCTAGTGGCTATTGATTTAAAGGCGGTTATCAAGGACTCCAAATTAAGTCCAGCATCATCAGCTCGAGAGATTATTACTACAAGATGATAATGTGGTTGAACGATAGTGAGAATTCGTTCTATATTGGTGGTATGAATAAGATGTGTTGGACTAGAGGTTTTGATGTGAGTAAGAGCTGATGCTCCACCCCAGACCAAAGCAGAAGAAACCGTTGCCACTACTCTTGAATCCACTTCACTTCCACGAGCAACTGCAGCAACTACAACACCTTCCTTAGTACAAAGGACTGCGTTCTTTACAGACCGATGAACCTTGAGGGTTTCTTCAAGAAGAGTTGCTACTTCTGCAAGTGTCTCTCCTGGCATTGTGTTCACCACCGAATTGATTGTTCAGTCATGCGTTCGTATTTATAATTAATGCTCCTTGGATAATAAATGATGTCAGAACCCTTTTTTCTGGGTTTCCTTCTCAGAGCAACAAGTTTAAATCGATGGTCCAAAGCTTCGTGGCTAACAGCCCCGGAGGCACGATTTTGAGCTCGAGGTCAGGCATCATTTCATCCGTTATCATCGTGATAATAGTATTTTCCGCAGTAGGCGGAATAGTCTTTCTTAGTAATCAGTATGTTCCCTCTAACATTGCTGTTGTAGTTCTAGATCCAGGATTTGGAGACAGGAGCATGGCAGACCAGGCATATATAGGTCTGGAAGAGGTTGATGTCGTCGTTAACTATGATATTAGAGTTGCTACTGACTCTGCAAATGCGCTAAATATTATGGAAAGCATTGCTGCAGCTGAGCAACACGATCTTATAGTAGCAATCGGAAACGGATTAACTGATTCTGTTACTGAGGCGGCAGGCACCTATCCAAATCAGAAGTTTGCATTGATTGGTGGTGAGCCTACATTAGCGCTGAATAATGTTGCCTCAGCAACATTTGCACAACATGAAGCAGCATTCCTTGCAGGTTCTATTGCTGCATTCCTAGCAACAGGTCATGTGAATAGAAGCGGTATAGTTGGAATCCTTGGTTCTGTTCAGGGTGACCCAACGGTTGAAGGATTGATTGCAGGGTTCATCCAAGGTCTAGAGCATGCGAACACAACTTACAATCTAAATGTCAGATTATTACCTATTGGTTATGTTGACTCATTTAACGACTCTACAACTGCTGACACCATGGCCTACAATATGTTCAGTCTTCCACAAGGCAATGCAACAGTGGTTTTTGCTCCCGTTCGGGCCAGCATAATTGGTGTTAGAACGGCAATGGAAAGGGCAAATTCAACATACTTTTCAGATATTACCGGTCGAGTACCCTTCGTAATTGCTGCTGAGGGTGACCAAGACTATTTGGGTAACCCGGATATCAATGTCGCAACTGGTCCGTCCTGGATTGTTACTAGCGTTGTACCTCGATCAGATATTGCAGTGACTCGATTCATCAATGCAACACTTTGGTTTGAATTCCCCAGTGGAGTAACAAATCCATACAATCTAGCGAACTTGGGAGTTGACCTCTCAGATCTTGAACAATTCAGAAATACAGAATGGGTAACGGACTACATGTTGAACGTAACCATCGATTATCGAACAGCAATTCAAAATAGTTCGATAAGTGTAGGTAGCACACTACCTTAAACAACGGTCGTTTTATTGGGGGTTTTATACCCCCACTTTCTCTCTTTGTCAGAACTACTCGCTTCCTGAGGTTTAAACTATGAAAGCAGCGAAGAATATCATCCATCTGGCAAAACATGGTGAAACACTCAAGAGAATTAATCGAGCTGGTTGGTCATTAGCAGGTGTTAATCGTACACGACCTGAATCAGTTGGTGAGCATTCTTATGGAACTGCCCTGTTGTCGTTATTGATCTCGAAAGAACTGATTGAAGATGGCTGGAGTGTTGACTTAAGTGAAGTAGCCTCGATGGCGCTTATTCATGACCTTCCAGAGGCACTTATTTCTGACATCCCGCAGATTGCCGTACAGCTAGGAGGAAACGATTTCTCTAAGGGCAAGAGAAAAGCTGAATCAGAAGCGATGTCAAAGCTCGCAATAATCAAGTCTAACTTTGATAAGTGGTTAGTAGACTTGTGGGATGATATTGAGAAGAAAACAACAATGGCAAGTAGGATAGTTTCTGGTGCAGATATTTTGGATATGCTAATCCATGCAGTAACACTCGAGGCATCTGGAATATCTCCAAAAGTACTCGACCAATTTTTCATCACGAGTCAAGAAAGACTCAAACTGCTAGACATCACTCTTGTTTTAGATATCTTTTGGGAACTCTATCAAGAACACCTTGAGAATTCAAAAAAAAATGGGCATTCACGTAATTAAACTTGTAAGGATTTAGTGACATCCTTTTCATTTTCGTAAATCACGTTGTATGCCAGCCGAAATTGTGCGTGAAACTCGAATTGGTTCAGGAACTCTTCCATCAAGCGTGAATTTGTCAACTAACCGTCGAGCACGTGAAACACTAATTCCCGCAGTAGAGAGGAATAGTGAATGCCCTGTAGACAATTGGACTTCAACTCGCTCACCAGTAGATTTGAGGAGCTCAAGCCGTTCTTCCCAATCATTTGGGAAATACTCAACCAAATACTTCTCAATACCTTCAGAAGGATGATAGGACACACAGATTACAGGAGTATCAGTTTTCTCGTGCAGGGTCATAATGTCGATAATATTGAACCATGAAATCACATTTCCCCCGAGCATCCATGCGCGGATATCCTCTCTCTTCAGTTCAGCAAATAATGATAATAGCTCTCGTGTAGAATCTCTTCCGCCTATAGTAGGGAAACATACACCAAAACCATCAATACGAATATCGCCTCGCATGATAACACCGGAAACAACACTCTTTGAATCGGATTTTTCAAAGCTCTCTGCCACACCTAGAACTCTCACGCCTTTTTTCCAACCAACTGTTGAGTCATTTTCGCTACTCGAGCCAAGTTTGTAAACCAAAATGAAAACCATCCATTCAATTATGAAAGCATTTCAACTATTCAACCTGGGATAAGATCTCCTGCCCTATCAATGTGTAGCATTGACTCTTGAGAATGCAAAAAAAGACCCCACCGACCAAACTTTATTAATACGCATTTACAACTCACAACTATCTTAATTGAGTGAGAGAAAGGAGTGACTGTAATGTTTGACCCTAGCTTCGAAGAATTGCAAGGGAAGCTAAGACAGATTATGGAGGAAGCGACATCACTCACAGGCGGAATTCGAGCATGGATGCTTCTTTCAAAAGAAGGACTTCCAATTGCATCAGCTGTTCCACAAGGTCTTGAAGAAGCTGAGATCGCAGCTATGGCCGCGTCAATTCTCGGAGTGGCTGATCTCGCAGCTGAGAGAATGGATCAGGGCACTCTAGAAGAAATACTCATGACAAATGAGAAAGGGCTCATGATTATGAAGAGTGCAGGAGAAAAAGCTATTCTTGTGTTGGCGGCGAGAAAGGGGTTAAAGACTGGACTTCTTGTATATGCAGCAAACACTGCGGTGGAAAAGATTGCACCTTTGCTTTAATCATTGAGAATATCCAAGAGCCAGTACAAAGACTGAATTACTAGTTTCAGATTTTGATCTGAGCGATACATGTTATTTAGCGCCCAATTATCTAGAAAGAAATTACTCCCTGTAGCTATAAGTCGTCCACCATTATTATTCTCAGAACCCACTAACAAGGTTTTGTTTACCGAATAGAATGTCCCATTTTCATGGCGTAACAGCACCTCAGTCCATGCAATCTCATACGCAGTCCCTGTGAAATTCAGCGAGCATCCGTTATAATCAAATGAATCAACTCTCCTTGTTATAGCGTGATCAATCATGTTAGTAACCAACTCAGTGGAAACTACCCCATTGATTGTAATCGAGAGAACAGGGATATAGTCATTGTTGAGTGTCAGATTGAAGAGAGAGAACAGAGCGTTCGCATTTTGGTGATTGATACTCGAATTTGTTAGTGCAGTCAAGAAAAGATTTCCTCCCTGAGAGTAATAGCTCTCATATGCAGCTAGCTCCGCAGCATCGTAGGAAAAGATACTGGTCTTTGAAAATGTGTAACCATCGTAGTCAACAACATAACCCCAAGCACATGGGTCAAGAACAAATACTGCATCAAAGGATGACAGGACATCCAAGGTGAGATTCTCAGGGGACCTAAGTTCGGTCACTGCTATTCCGAATTTTGTAAGCGTTCGATAGAGTTCACGAAATTGGCCATATGATGAGTCAATCGACCAAGGAGTGTGACTGATGTCAAAGGCAACTTCTTTGTATGCTGCTCGAACATCAAACACCATTTCAAATCTCATGTTCAAGTATCCTGTAGTATAAAGCGAAACTGAGGCTTCAAGACCCTCTAAAGAATCAGATGCTACAACTTTCAGGTCGATTCCAAACATACCTGACTGATTAACATATACTGATGATGGACCTTGGAGCCACTGACTATCAGCTCCTCTATATGCGAGATTGAAAGTGACCTCACTGCTTGTGAATATAGACACTTGGATCTTAGTTGTATGATTAACAAAATACCGTTCGAATGAGAAAGGACTCTCTGTAGGAGTAATTGCAGCGATTAGAGGAAGACCATCTGGTTTCTGTACATAGTCGACATAGAGTAGGGCTGAATCAAGGTCAAATAGACCTGCACCTACTTCCCATTCTTCATATGGAAGTTTAGCTGCGCTTATCATGATTACAGCTTTAATCATACCGGGCGTCCAGCTCCATCCATTACTGATACAATGAGAGATGATTCGAGTGACTCCTGCTGTTACAACAGGAGCTGCAAAACTCGTTCCAACGACTGTCCGACCGTTGTCGTTATAGTAACCGCTAGCAGAGATTTCTGGTTTCATGACACGGTCTCTCAATGGACCTATTGAAGAGAATGAAAAGAGAGCAGCTAATTCGTCAATGGCACCTACGGCGATTACCTCAGGATAGATGGCAGGAGACTGGATAGAACTCCCGGAAATTCCATTTTGGCCTCCATTACCTGCGGCAGCAATAATCGAAACTCCGTGTTCAAATGCCCATTGTATTGTATGACCGACCAAATCATCCAGGATAGGAGAAAAGCCTAGACTAAGGTTGATTACGCTGCAATTCTCTTCAAGGACGGCCCATCTTATTGCTTCGACAATAGCCAGAGGAGTCGCGATATCATTCTCAGAAACGACCTTTGCGTTCACAATCGCTGCATCTGGCGCTTCTGAAGCTATGATCTTTGCAATGTATGTACCATGAGGTACCCCTCCAGGACTACTGTCTGTTGTTGAGTTATCATCTTCAGTATAACCAAATGTAGTATTCACAAAGCTCTTTTCAGCTACAACACGAGTTTCCAGCTCATGATCAATATCAATACCAGAGTCAATCACTGCAACTCGAATCTTGAGGTCTGGAACAGTGTAGGATTGAGGGATTAGGGATAACCCTGCAATCGTGGCTACGATGATAATTGTGGTGAAGAGTAACACTGTCCCTCTACGCCGCGAGGGCTCTCTACTTTCATCCACGACCATTAATCCTCACCTCTGAGATTCTATCTCTGGTGTAATTACGACGAAGAAAGTTCCTCATAAAGTCTGTTGAATAGAGCAAGCATTTTCATGATGCAATCCAAATGCTTAATTTCACTCCAAAACCTCACAACCTGAGGTTGCAATAATTGGTCATGGATGACCCCGACGTATTTGAACTTGAGGAAGCTGAAGGAATCGGGATCTTCGAACCAGGTACTCGTTTTGAGAGAGATATCGAT
>VAPB010113690.1_pt1 | contig 22821 bp, 16 predicted proteins | sample 3395101 | NCBI WGS metagenome assembly VAPB01 (sample SAMN08290433, study PRJNA428436) | hydrothermal vent metagenome | isolation source: Deep-sea hydrothermal vent chimney | place: Indian Ocean: Southwest Indian Ridge | reverse complement strand
ATCTTCGGCCTCTCGACTTCGATGTCACCGGCCCGCATCTCTCGGGAAGCAAGTGCCGCATTTTCACCCGCTATCCAGCCGAAAGTTGCCGCAGCAGAAATGTCTCCATAAGACTCATCGCCTGTGGAGTACAATCCTTCCAGATTCGTCTCCGTTTTCTCATTGGCGACGATCAATCCCCCCGCCCGGAGGGGATAGGTTGAAAACTCAATCGGGTGTCTGCGGATATCGATCCCCTCCTCTCTCATGTGGTCCAGGAGAGATATGTTCCCCTCGTGCTCCATCCAGTGCATCATGTACTTATAATCCTCTTCGGTAATTCCGGTGCAGTCCATGTAGAGAGGGCCCTTCCCCTCAGCCCGATACTCCTCGGCTACAAGCTTGTTGGCCTCCAGAATCATGTCCCCGTACTTCCGGTCCGGCTTCTGTACAAAGTCGCCGACAGGCTCCCCCTGAGGATCCTTCACTACCCCTATCCAGGAGGCCTGTCCGAACTTTGTGAAGTACTTGGGTCCAATGTGACGCTGGGGCATCTCCACGTTCTGCAGCTCGACTCCAGCCCGATATGCCATGGCCCGACCATCTCCCGACTGCACTCCTCCGTGGGGATCGTTGAACATCCACCCGGGGGTCAGACTCGGGTAGAGCCTGGAGCATTTGCCGGTCGCCAGGATCACGGCCTTCGCCCTGAACAGGAGAATCTTCTCCTCTCTCGTATGGACGCCGAGAGCACCGATGACGCGGTCACCATGTCGCAGAAGATCAAACACCATTACACGGTTCAGAATGACTGCTCCCCGGTCTTTCGCCTGCTTTACCAGTACCTCCTTCTGAAACCTTCCCTCGTATTTGATATGGGTCATCTTGTGTCCCGGGAAGGAGTGACCGGCAAATTCCCACCCCCCCTGGTACTTCATGGGAATGCCCCACTGGTCCCAGAGCTTCACGATACTCAACGTCCTGGCGAACTGGGTCCTGAAGATGTTCCTGCCCAGCAGGATCTCACCCTTGGCGGTCTTCAGCAGCTCTTCGATAAATTCGTCAATATCGGATCCGTGGACCTCGGGAATATAGGCCTCGAAATGGTCGTTTCCCGAACGCCCGCATCCACTGTAGCGGACATTACCCTTCTCGACGACAACCACCGACGCTCCCGACTCTCCGGCCCGGATCGCGGCCATCAGACCTGCGATCCCTCCTCCCACACACAGAACGTCCGCCTCGACGACTTCCTCCGTCATGTGCTCCTCCATCCCTCGACTGCCGCTTCCATCCGTGCAAACCGGCCAGCGTGCCAGGCATGATATCGTCAGATGGAATATTGGCGAATGACAATCTGCAACGCAGCGTCAGGCAGTCACTTTTACTCTGAGTCTCAATTAACGTAAGTTGGTATCTTTCTCGTAGAATGCCTGCCACTTCTCAATCACTGAGATTAGAGTACGGGTCAGTTCTTCCCCGCTTCCGTGGATTGGACGCAATTCCTCGGCCAGCTCTGAATACCCCTGCCGATCAAGCCATGAGGAGAGGACATCATTATCGGAAAACGGCTGGATGACCTCTTTATCTGCGGTGCGGAGCATATGCAGCAGATCTGAAATCGAATGGATTCTGATACCATCGATTATCAAAGGAGTAGACTTCAGCCAGTCTATCTGCTTTCCAAAGTCCTCTTTCAACAAAGAGATCAATTCCCTTCCCCTGGTATGCCTCGGCCTGAGCTTGTCACCGAGTTCCCGGTAGCTGTGCATGTAGAGCCAGGTGGAAAACCTGTCTTTTTCTGCGTAATTTTCGATAATCGCACGCAGTTCATGTCCTTCCGGAGTGTCTTTTCCCGCTTCAAGAACCAATTGATAGAGACCATGGATGTTCTTGATACGGTGAAGAACTTCACCTTTGCCGGTCCTGATCAGGAAGTCACCCATTCCCGAGAAATCCCGGATGTAGTTGGACAGCTCCTGAAGGCTGCCCGGATCTCCCTTGGGAAGCAGATATGCCCTGTCCCTGAAGGTCTCGGCCTCCTCAGCCTTTGAGGCTATTACTATCGGTATACGGGGGTAGTACTGATTTACCAGGCGGATCAGGTCGCGTCCGGCATCGCTCTCCGGCTCATCACCGCGGGGGAAGAAGATATCGGTGATCAGAAAGATGACATCTCTGGCCTGCCCCCTCCTGCGCATGGTCTCGGGATCTATCTCACACTCATCTTCCGCTGCGAAAAGGAATTGCAGGGTATCCTCGTAAGTGCGGGTGACCATGACATCGGCACGCTGTGCGATGATACTGTGGAGAACAGGCAGGAATTGAGACAGCCAGCGCGGTTCATCATCAACCACCAGGAAGATGAAACGACGGACATCAAGGGATGTGGTCCGGATATTAATCAGGTCCTCGGCCGCTTTGACCGCCGGTGTGATGACGGTGCGGGGAACGCATTCGGTTGTATCGTATGCAAACACGAGATCGGCCCTGCCCGTGTAGGGGTATCTCTCAAGGGCGGGTCCGGGAGGAGAGCACTGGATATAGGGATTTGCAGAGAGCAGCACGATTACGGCATCACGATTGTTCTTACGGATCGTATCGGTATCGACCAGCGGTAGAGCTGTATCGTCGAAGATGAAGACTGCCGCACCATCGGCAACGAACCGGGCAGCCGTACCGGGATCGTGACAGACATCGATCTTTATCCAGGGCATATCCTCAACCAGCAGCGGTGCTGCATCCCGGATGAGTGTTTCTCCGGCAAAGACAACTGCATGGTCGATCTTGATCGGATTTATTATCCGCGGGACGAAGGGATTTTCCCTGTTCTGTTCCTCAGTGGGCATGATCGGGGATCACCTTGCAGAACTGGCGGATTGAATCCGCATATACTGTCACCGGTACGGGAAATTCCAGTTGAGAGATTGGTTCACCGGGATTGACCGAGGTGAAGAACCATGGATCGAGGTAGTCTTCGGCAGGTGCGATGAACCCGTATACGGTATTGTTGGCCACCAGGTTGGTGAGGAAATGGGTACCCTGAGTGCCGTACATCCGGGTCTGCATCCGTTTCTTCTCCTCATCGTGACGGCCCTGAATCAAATATAGGAAATGGGTTCCGTAAATTCCGCCGGTGACAGTGTCTCTTTCCGTCAATGGTTCCTCCCGCCCTGCGATATCGACACCGTATTCGAAAATGGCGGCGGCCTGGCTAACCTCCCTGTACTGGACAAAGATACCCCAGTCCCGGTTGGCACTGCCCAATCGACCCGGTACGATCAGAACATAGCGCTCATTCATCTCCTTCATCCGGCTGTTGATCTCTGCAATCCCCTGTCGAACTTCGTCATTCATTTCCTGAGAATAGATAAAGGGCGAGACCACGACAGCATACCGTATTCCCCTGGTTATGCCATGTCCCTGGGAGTTGGTGATAGATAGGAGCGAATCTGCAGCATTCAATGGAATCTGGACTGCATCCCGTTGCAGTTCCGGCAGGAGAGTGAGCTGGACGATGTGGAACACACCCTCCTGCGGATCCTTTTCTGAATGATCCAGGTTGAAGACGAATTCGATCTGGAAGTGAGGAATAATGCGTGCCTTGATCGCTTCCATTATCTCAACCAGCGTGGTCCTGAAATTGAAATGATCCTCCCGGATGAGGTTCTCCAGGGAAATCCGGTTCTCCTTCACTCCCAGCAAATGGATAACCGATTGGTCGGCGAACCGGGCGTGCAGAATCTGCATGGTAGCCAGTTCATCACCGGTGAGTTCCGAATCCCGAGCCATATTCAGCGCATAGAAATACTGCTGACGGTTTCCGCTCTGGAGCAGTTCGAGCGGGATGGGATCTCTTATGGTCGCCATGGAGACTATCGGGAAATCATCCAGAATGGCGGCGTAGCCGTGCCCGAAAGCGATCCGTGCGAATCCATCATTCGGATCCTGCGTTTTGAGAGCATATGGAAAGTAAGAATTCGCAACGCCCGAGATGCACGGGTAGAAACAGGGTCCGGCATTGGTATTATCGAAGACACCCGGGATTGGATTGATAATGATCGCCATCTTCTCGGAACTGGAAGTAGTCTGCCTGTCGATGAAATCATCGTAAATGTATGTTATTGCCTTGAGTACCTGCTGGAATCGCACTTCGGGATCGGATTGATTATTCGGGAGCATGAACGAAAGATATTCACCGGCGTGGAGATGATCCCCCTCCCTCTCTTCACCTCCGGCCTCATCGGTGGCAGAAGAACGGACACTGATCGGACCATCGTCCAGCTCTTCGACAACCGCTCGAATAGTATTCATCTCCTTTTCGGTGAATCTCCTGTCCCGTCCCAGGAAGTGGTCGTAGAAGGCAGTACTCAATATCCGTGTCTGGATTTTCTCGATCTGCGGGATGGAACATTCACTTATCATTATCAGGCCGATCCCCTTGCCCCCTGGAGAGCCATCGCCGTAGACCTTCAAATCGCTCGTTATGCCGGTATTCGATCTGTCCATTATCAGGTATCCTACTCCAACTCAACTGTCGAAACCCAGAAGCTTCAGTGACTGATCCCGCAGAAATATTATTCCAGTACATTGCAGGGAAATATGTAACTTCCTGTTCCCTTTTTTCATAGACATTGTAGGGAAAACAAGAATCTGAGGAGGTTCCATCGCACGGAATCGGATCCCCTTGAATTTGTTTCTGCCTTACGGGGAACTGTGCTTTCCATGGATCAGAATCAACCTGTCGCGAATATTGCGGTGATGGAGGATCTTATTGCAGCTTCGATCGGCGACCGGAAAACAACTATGTTACTGCTTGTTCTCTTTGCTGTTTTTGCCGTCACCCTGGCCTCTCTCGGTATCTATGGAGTCATGTCTCAGATGGTCGGTGAGAGAATCCGTGAGATCGGTGTCAGAATGGCCTGTGGTGCATCGGGCAATAGCCTGATCCAGATGATACTGAAACAGGGTTTAAGACTGGCGTTATTCGGAACAGCGACGGGATTGCTGATTGCACTGCTGCTGGTGGAAACTATCAGAAGCCAGCTCTATGAGATATCACCATTTGATCCGATCACACTGATTTCAGTAACCACCCTGATACTGCTGATTGCCGGGATCTCAACTCTTCTCCCGGCAATCCGCGCATCGCGGCTCGATCCCCTGGAATGCCTGAGATTGGAATAGCTGAAATTACGGCCGTTCGTCCGATTGCGTTATTGTGCCATCTCCGGTCGCTTATGGGGATGGACAAAACCGCAGCCCCCGATATATTTCCGTTCATGTATACGCGTTCATTCCTCTGGAAGAAGATCTTCTCTCCCTGGCCGTGATATTTTTGCCCGATTCCTTTCGGGTTCACCCTGATGTCGGAGGGCAACAGGCTTTCCGATCGCGGGGACATCATTACCCGGGCGGGACTGAATTCATCCCGCCCCTGAAAAGAGAGCAGGAGCAGTTCAAAGGAGATTCATTGATGGCAAACACAGACAAGACAGCAGATCTAGCTGGACCAGGAATCAGCACCTATCCGGAAGTGGCTAGGATATTACCCGACGATTATGAGCCCCTGCAGACACCGCTTGAGCGCATGCAGGCTCTCTTTACGATGAAGAACTACATTGAGGAGAACCTGTGCAGGGAACTGAATCTGCACATGGTTCAGGTTCCTCTTATCGTGGATCGTGACAGCGGAGTAAATGACTATCTCGACCGTGACGGATCGAGAACACCGGTTGAGTTCCCCTGCGGTCTCGGCCTTGAATCACCGATTCAGGCGCAGGTTGTACAGGCAGCAACAAAGTGGAAGCGTATGGCGCTCAAGCAGTTCGATTGCGCTGTTGGTGAAGGTATCTGCACCGACATGAAGGCCGTGAGGAAGGATTATTTTCTGGACCACGACCACTCCGCATACGTTGACCAGTGGGACTGGGAGATGGCGATTACCGAGGAGCATCGTAACCTCGACTTCCTCAAGGATGTGGTCCGGAAGATATGGAAGGTCCTCTACGGCGCCGGTAAGTCCGCCCAGGAGCAGTTTCCGGCACTGCGGACCGACATGTATCCCGACTTCCCTGAGGAACTCCAGTTCTTTCATGCCGAGGAGATTCTGGACCGCTACCCCGACCTGCCCAGAAAGCAGCGCGAGACGAAAATGATCACGGAAGTTGCGCCCGCCATTTTCATCATCGGGATCGGCTGGGTGCTGAAAGACGGTTATCCGCATGAAATGCGTGCCGCTGACTACGACGACTGGGTAACCGAGACCGTGGATTATAAAGGTGAAGTGTGCCACGGCCTCAACGGTGATATCCTGGTCTGGAATCCGGTAACACGGCGTCGGCACGAACTTACTTCAATGGGCATTCGCGTCACCAGGGACACGCTGAAGGTCCAGTTGAAGCTGTCGGGACAGGAAGACTTCCTGCAGCTGCCCTACCACCAGGCGATTCTGAATGATGAGATACCGCTGAGCATTGGTGGCGGCATCGGTCAGTCACGAACCTACATGTACCTGCTCCGTACCGCCCATCTGGGTGAGGTGAGCGTAACTGTCTGGCCCAGGGCTCTCAAGGATATCTGCGAGCCCCGGAACATTCATGTGCTGGAATAGGCACGACTGGTAATCTGATTTGAAGGCTTCAATCGGTGCGATCCACCAGCGCCCTTCAGGGAATGCCTGAGATGCCGGTCGAGTAAATCCGCCTAAGAGGTTGCCAGGACATACAATCCTATTGTATCTCCTCCGACTATCTTCTGTGCCTCAATTGAAAGCCGGTGTTCATCCAGGAGGGGGTATATACCGCCACTGGCCATAAAATGGCGATAGTTCCTGTGGTGCTCACCACCGGCAATGGTTTCCGCAACTGTGATGCCGATCTTTGTCATCCAACCTCTCAGCGGTTTGACAGGGCCGGGATGGTAGTCTGTAATCAGAATGCGTCCATCCTGCCTGAGCACTCTACTCATTTCGCCAAGCACCGCGATCCGTACCTCTGGAGCCAGTTCGTGCAGGATCAGGGAGGCTGTAATAAGGTCGAAAGTGTCCTCTGCATAGGGCATTTCAGCAGCACTGCCCAGTAGAAGATCAGCTGTGTCGCCCAACCGTCTATCGGCAATCCCCAGCATCGCCGGTGATGAGTCGAGACCGGTGACCAGGCATCCTGCTTCCTGATATTCTTCAAGCAGCAGCCCGGTACCACATCCAACATCGAGAACGTGCATCCCCGGTCGGGGAGGCAGGATTCTCAATCCTATGGATCTGAGCTTTCGGTTGACCTTCCCTATTATGGGATCGTAGTACCGGGCGAACCGGGAATAGGAGTCATCCATGTCAGAAATTTTTCTTCCAGAATTCAAGCATCGTATTGAAAAGATGTATCCTGGCTGTCAGGGTAAGGAACCGAATGTGATTTTCATTCTTGGAACCGGCTGTCAGATCCAGAATCTTCATAAGGTAATGTAACAGATTCAAATAACCTGGAGTGCCAGAATCGTCCTGTCATCAACCTGTTCCGATTTTCAGCGGCTGTTAACGGGAGCAGTTGGGCAATTGACCGAGGCGCATTCTGCCGGCCTGCCCCAATCAGATTCATTGAGAATGCCGTGAACAGAAGGATCTGTTCCCATATATGTCTCGTGTAAATCCGGCCCGTTGTGATAGAGTACTATATTACATTCTTTTGCAGTCATGGGTCAGAGACCACATAAAGGGCGGTATTTAATGGAGAAAACACTGTTTCGGAGAACCGTGCCTCCTGCTGCGATCCTCCTGCTGGCATCTTTTTCGTGGAATTCGGTCATTCTCGGACAATCCTCGGTCATTCCCACACCTGAATCGGTACTGGGCTTCCAGGTTGGCGCTGATTTCGAAATGGCTACTTATGAAGAGTCGATCGCCTATTTCAAACGGCTTGATGCTGCCACTGACATGCTGCAGCTGGTGGATGTCGGCAGGACTTCGGAGGGTCGTCCATTCTATCTGGCACTGATTTCTTCAGCTGAAAATCTCGCTGACGTCGAGCGATATCGGAAGATATCACTTCGTCTGGCCCATCCTTATGATTTGACTGATGAGGAAGCCGGACAGCTCGCCATGGAAGGCAGGGCGATAGTCCATATAGACGGAGCCGTTCACGCATCCGAGGTCGCATCCCACCAGCACACTATCCAGCTTGCCTACGATCTATTGTCATCCAAAGATGACGATGAGATCGAGGCCATCCTGGAGAATGTGATCTTCATGCTGTGGCCAACGCTTAATCCTGATGGCCAGACCATGGTTGTAGAATGGTACGAATCGAATCTGGGCACTCCTTACGAAACCTCGTCAATGCCGCAGCTCTATCAGAAGTACGTCGGTCACGATAACAACCGTGATTCCTACATGCTCAATATGATCGAATCCCGGGTCATAGGCAGGACATGGCGGTATTGGGAACCTCAGATCATCTATGTTCACCATCAGACAGCTCCCTTCCCCAGCAGGATCTGGCTGCCCCCATTCGATGATCCGGTCGGAAACAGGGTCCATCCGCTGATGGCACGCACCGTCAACACCATCGGGATGCTGATGGCGCAGGCACTGGAGGAAAGAGGACAGGTCGGGGCAACCCATATGGCACCTTTCGACGCCTGGTACCCCGGATACATCGATTATCTGCCGATGCTGCAGAACGTAGCGGCATTCTGGACTGAAACTGCCCTGTTCAGATACGCAACACCGCGCTTTTACAGCCCTTCCGAACTGCCGGGCGGCAGCAGCGGGCAACAACCGGAGTCATTGTATTCGAGCCCCTGGCCGGGAGGCTGGTGGAGGCTCCGGGACGCTGTCGAATATATGGTGACAGCTTCGACGGCTGTGCTTGACTTTGCAGCCAAGTATAAGTTCGACCTGCTCTACAACCGTTATCAGGCAGGCAGGGATGCGATCCGTAAATACTCCGAAGAGCCGCCTTATGCGTATTTCATTCTCCAGGACCAGCGCGATCCAGTTGCACCGGTGGAACTCCTGCGCCGCCTGGCATTCAACGGCATCAGGGTCTGCCAACTGGGCAGTGAAGTTGTTTCTGAAGGGATCAGGTATCCGGCCGGCACCTGGGTGATTCCGATGAATCAGGAGTATGGCGAGCTGGCAAGAACTCTAATGGAAGTCCAGGTATATCCTGACCTGCGGGAGTATTCAGGCGGCCCCCCCAAGAGACCGTACGATGTTTCGGGCTGGACCCTGCCCTATCAGTTCGATGTCCGGGTAGTAGAGGCATCTGAACCCCTCAATGATGATGTTCTGAATTCGATGAGAGTTGTTGAAGGTGAAGGATTGGACTGGATGTCAGCGAGAGGTGGTAAAGGCGATCCGGGAATCGATGTCTCTCCATTCGACAGTGTGCCGGGTCCTGGATTCGATACTGATACCGTTGCGGCTGGAATCCTGCCACCTGCAGGCAGGTTGACGGGCTCCGGATCGGCTGTCTCTGTCGATGCTTCACAGAATAACGCATTTCGTGCAGTCAACATCGCCTGGCGTGAAGGGGGGGCAGTGAGGTTCGTACCAGGGGAGGCTGATGAAACGGAACCCGGTTCGGAAGGTCGTTTTATAATCACTGGATTGAATCGGCAGATGGTCGACGAGATGGTCGAGTCCCTGCAACTGAGAGCTGAGCTCACACAAACTTCTGGTCTGGTCATGACGAAACCGCGAATCGGTCTCTACCGCCCCTGGTCACCCAGCATGGACGAGGGTTGGACCAGATGGCTGCTCGAACAATACGATTTCGATTTCAGCAGTATCCGGAATTCCAATCTCCGCAGTGGTGATCTCCGGGAATATTACGATGTCATCATATTCGCCGATTTCGGTTCGCGTACGATCATGAATGGATACGGAAAAGGTTCGGTGCCGGTACAATATGAGGGCGGAATCGGCCAGGAGGGTATACGCGCCCTGGATGCTTTCATCCGCTCTGGCGGTACGCTCGTATGTATGAACGGCAGCAGCAGGTTCGCGATCGATGAACTCAATCTTCCTGTAAAAGACGTGACCAGAGGGCTCGCTCGAGACGCGTTTTCCGCAGGCGGATCGATACTTGAAGTGACTGTCGATCCAGCTCATCCAGTGATGGCCGGCATGCCTTCGAAGGCAAAGATATTTTTCAGCCAGAGCCCGGTGTTCAATACAACAGAAGGCTTTACAGGTACTGCCCTGGCCAAATATCAACAGTCGGGTTCCCCCCTGCTTTCGGGTTTCTTACTGGGAGAGGAGCACCTTAACGGGTATGCAGCTGCCCTGGATGTAAAACACGGTAATGGGCATGTTGTACTAATCGGATTCAAGCCGCAGTGGAGAGGCCAGCCCTTCGGCACATTTCGAGTACTGTTTAACTCTGCATTATTTCAAGGACCACATGCAACCGGAGTCGGCGGCACCCCCGGTTTCTGGAGTGCACTACCCGATACTACCTGAAAGGTGCAAATCTTATTCAGGATATCTCGTTTAAATAGCAGGCTGCAGCGCAACATATTGACATACAGGACGTATACATTGTAGACATCCTGAAACTTCCTGAAGAGGGATTCCATGGGTAATACTGCAGGACTGGGTGAATTTGAACAGCTGGTCATGCTGGCCGTTCTCCGCCTCGAATCAGAGGCTTATGGAGTTGCGATCCGCCGGGAAATCGAGGGCCAGACCGGCCGTGCAGTTTCGAGGGGGGCTGTTTATACTACTCTCGACCGTCTCGAAAGCAAGGGGCTCCTCTCCTCTGTGAAAAGTGCTAATCCGGCACCGCGCAGCGGAATGGCCCGCAGATACTACCGGGTCGAACCTGAGGGTTTTGAGGCTCTGAACGAGACCCGCGATGCCCTCCGGAGAATGTGGACCGGCCTGGAACCCCTTCTGGGAAAACTGTAGCGGGTTGAAAGGAAATCGAAATGAATGACTTCCCAGAATTCATAACAAGACTGCCTGAGCTCGATATTCCTTTCGAAGGTGTTTCGGGACATCTGCTGCAGGGTGAAGACCACCAGACGGCTTTCGTTCGATTCGAAGATGAGACGGTAGTTCCCGAACACAGTCATGCCTCTCAGTGGGAACTGGTAGTTGCCGGCGAACTCAGACTCACGGTGGACGGCGTGGAGAATACGTACAGAGAGGGTGATTCTTTTTATATCCCAGCTGGAGCTGTCCACGGTGCCGTGGTCGGCGCCGGGTACAGAGCAGTAATCTTCTTCGATCAGGCAGACCGATACCAGGCCAGGTGATCCTTTCCGTAATTACACTTACCTACCCTGCTTGAATCCCTTCCGGGCCAGGAGAGCATCGATGCTCGGCTCGGCACCACGGAACCGTACGTAGAGCGTCATCGGATCTTCAGTGCCACCCCTCGAAAGAATGTTCTCCCTGTATGAACGGGCGACCTCCTGATCGTACAGGCTGGTCTCCTTGAACGCCTGGAAAGCATCTGCATCGAGCACTTCCGCCCAGATATAACTGTAGTACCCGGAGGAGTAACCACCCGAAAAGATGTGGTTGAAGAAGGGACTCTTGTAACGGGCCACGATCTCGGGAATCAGACCGATTTTCTCCATCGATCTGTTCTCGAAGGAGTCAGCATCCAGTTCCACCGCTTCTGTCAGGGTGTGCCAGTCCATGTCGAGGAAGGATGCCGCCAGGTACTCGACGGTGGCGAATCCCTGGTTGAAGAGGCTGGCATTCCTGATCTTCTCGATCAGTTCATCGGGGATCGGTTCTCCCGTCAGGTAATGCCTGGCGTACGACTTCATCACTTCCGGTTCGGTCGCCCAGTTCTCCATGATCTGTGAGGGTAACTCGACGAAGTCCCTCGGCACCGCGGTACCCGACAGTGACGGATAGGTGCAGTCTGAAAGCAGACCGTGAAGGGCATGACCGAATTCGTGGAAGAGAGTAAGGGCCTCCTCCAGGCTGATCAGAGTGGGTTTATCACCTGTCGGCCGGGAGAAATTGCCGCAGTTGATGATAACGGGGGTGACGTTGCGGCCATTAATCTTCATCTGTTTACGGAAGGAGTTCATCCACGCTCCGCTCCGCTTGCCGGTCCGTGGGAAGTAGTCGGTGTAGAGAACACCGAGGTGGCTCCCGTCTGCATTCCTGACCTCGAAAGCCCTTGCCTCTTCGTGGTATTTCGGTATGTCCACGATCTCTTCGAAGGTGATCCCGAACAGTCTGCCGGCCAGGTCGAAAGCTCCGTTCCGTACGTTGTCGAGCATGAAGTAAGGCCTCAGCTGCTCGTCATCCAGATCGTAGCGTTCCTTCTTGATCTTCTCGGCATAGTACCACCAGTCCCATGCCTCCAGGTTGAAATCCATGCCCTCAACATCGATCATCGCCTGCATGTCCCGTGCTTCCCGCTGAGCCATGGCCAGTGCCGGTACCCAGAGCTGATTCAGCAGGTCGTATACATTGCCGGGTACCTTCGCCATGTTCTCATCCAGCACGTAATCAGCGTGGGTCGGATAGCCGAGCAGATTGGCCCTCTCAACTCTGAGAGCGGCAATACGCGAGAGAACCGACCTGTTATCCAGTTCGTCACCGTTAGCTCCCTTGGATATATAGGCCTTGAACATGATCTCACGCAGGTCGCGGCGTTCTGAGAACTGCAGGAAGGGTATCAGGCTCGGCTTGTGTATCGTGAAGACCCACTTTCCGTCATGCCCTCGGTCGGCTGCGGCTTCGGCTGCAGCAGAAATGACAGCATCGGGCAGACCGGCCAGATCGGCCCTGTTATCCAGGACCATTTTGAATTTGTTGTTCTCTTCCAGAACGTGTTCGCCGAACTCGAGAGTGAGCATGGAGATCTCTTCGTTGATCTCTCTCATCCTGGCCTTTTCAGCCTCACCCAGATTCGCCCCGCCGCGTACAAACCGTTTGTAGTACATGTCCAGCAATCGCTCCTGCTCCGGTGACAGATTGAGGGTATCTTTCTGATCAAAGACACTCTTGACGCGCATGAATAATCCGGGATCGAGGAGAATGTCATCCGAGTGTTTTGAGAGCAGTGGTGTCACCTCGCGGGCGATCTCCTGCAGCTCATCATTGGTCTGGGCCGATGTCAGATTGCTGAAGATGTTGTCAACGCGGGTCAGAAACGCCCCACTGTATTCGAGGGCTTCGATCGTATTGGCGAAAGTCGGGGCTTCACTGTTCGCAGTAATCGCTTTGACCTCTTCCCGCTCTCTCTCTATCCCCTCTTTGAATGCCGGGAGGAAGTGTTCCTCCCTGATGAGATCGAAGGGAGGCACCTCGAATGGAGTATTGAATTCGCCGAACAGGGGATTGTCCGGTTGCACCTGCGGAGCCGTTGATGGCACGGAATAGGCACCCAGCACTACTACGGCTGTACTGAGAATCAGCATTCCTTTCAACATCGTATCACTCCTCCCATGAAGAAAGCGGTTGCTGCAAAGCGGTTAATTTGGAATGTGACCAAAGCGGCTCCAGCGTATCCTTTCCCAGAAAGGCTCTGTTGGATCGTGGTCCCACGAGTAGAGAATGATTATAGCCAGACCGAGCACTTTGTCACGACCCACAAATCCCCACCCCCTGCTGTCGAGTGAAATGTCCCTGTTGTCACCCATCACAAATAGACTCTTATCAGGTACGGTAAGCGGCCCGAAGTTGTCTCGATTCGAGACTCCCCTGGGCAGAACCCTGCTGTCCACGAACTTGCCCCTGTCTGGCAGCGGGACCGGCTGGTTGTCCACATAGAGCTGTTTGTCGCGGATCTCGATCACCTGCCCCTCTACTGCTATCACCCTTTTGATTAATCTCTGACCGATCTCTACGGGGTGTTGCAGAACGATAATGTCTCCGGGCCGTGGGTTTCGGATGGGCGGAAGACGCAGGCCGATAAGGGGCAATCTGGCGCCATACAGGAACTTATTTCCAAGAATCGTATCGCCGGGAAGAAGCGTATTCTCCATCGATGACATTTCAACACGGTAGGCCTCTGCAACGGAAACTCTGAGCACCATTGTGATGACGACAACCCACAGTACGAATTTTCCCCCTTCAAGAAGGCGATTTGGAGGATGGGCGGTTTCCTCTTTGGAACTGCTTTCACTGACCTTTTTATCTGACTGTTTCACACAAATTTCCTGAGAATTGAGAATCTGACAGTTACGCAAAGGTAGCCCTGTAGCCATGGAAGGCAACAGAAACTAATATGAGGCTTCAGTGGGCAGGGATCTTCGCTCCACTCTTATCCCTCATATAGTCCCCGGGTGTGAACTCGGTTGCTGTAAAGACCGGTCCGTCCACACACGCCCGCTCCCCCGAAGGGATGGAGCACTTGCCGCAGATTCCGATGCCGCAGCTGGTCATCCGCTCGACCAGATGATAGATATCTTCCGGCGGTGCATACCTGCGGGCGATCTCATCCACCCCCCTGATGGCTGTCTCGGGACCGCATGTATAGAAACAGGGATTCTCCGGTCTTTCTGAAGCGAGCACTTCATCCAGAAGTTCGGTAACCAATCCGTGGAAGCCGGCGCTTCCGTCATCGGTCGAATATGCCACCTCGCCCATTTCCCTGAAATCATCCAGGTAGACCAGCTCGTCCGCCGTCACCGCCCCTATGACGAAGCGGCAGGGGCCGTCATGATGCTCGGCTGCATGCAGGATCGGTGCTATACCGACTCCGGCACCTACGAATATGACCAGCCGATCGGCGGGGAGTTGGAACGGTTTACCGAATGGACCGTTGATCCGAACCACATCATTCGGTTTGAGATCGAACGATCTGGCCGTCATCTTCCCGACCTTCCGCACCACCAGTTCCAGACAGTCTCGATCCCTTGCAACCGAGAATGGTTTGGAGAGCCCCCTCCCCAGCTTCAGGAAGACGAACTGACCGACTTCGGCATCCAGGTTCTGATGGAACCTGATCAGTCTGAGTGTTGGACTGTATTCGACGGTCTCCGAGATCACAAAGGGACGGTAATCCATCATCATCTCTGACATCGTCATTTCAGATGCCAGATCGGTCCCTTCTGCAAGATCGATCTCGAGCTGGTGGAAGTACTGCCTTATCTGTTCGGAGTCGAGACCGCCCAGAGTTGAACCGATCGCGTAGAGAAAAGAACTGTCGATCTCATCGAGACGCCTGATGTCGGCTGCGCCCCTGATCCCGCCCATCACCAGGAAGGGCAGATCCACAACACCCCTGATCTTCCGGATCGTCTCCAGGGTTGCAGGGAAAACCTGCGCTCCGGAGAGACCGCCGAACTGGTTGCTCAGCTCCGGGTTCGGCCCACCCAGTGAATTGATGGCAGATAGAGCGTTCGCACCGGCATCAACAGCAGCCAGGGCGACCTCCTCCAGCCTGTGAACGCCCGCATTCAACTTCACAATCAGAGGCTTTCCGGTCGCCCGCCGGGATGCCGACACTATGCTGTGAACACTTTCGGGATTAGACCCGATCAGGATGCCCCCCTTCTCGACATGGGGGCAGGAAAGGTTGATCTCTATCCCGTCAACTGCATCCCCTGCTCTGTCGAACTCGGTCACACAGTGTTCGAAACTTTCAGCACTGCTTTCGCCGATCTGAGGCATCAGGAAAACATCGGGTGGGAATGCCTCTTTCAACTCCCTGAAAGCCTCCACCATCGCTTCGAGACCCGGGTTGGCATAACCGACCGCGTTCCATAAAGAATCTGGTGCCGGCTGGGTCAGGATGTCTTCGTCATAGCCCTGGCGAGGCTCGATAGTTGTACTCTTGCCGTTGAAGAATCCGATCTGCGGGATATTCCGGATCATCCATCCGGCGGTATCGCTGTTGGTCGCGATTACACCTGAAGGCAGTCCGAAGCGGCCCCGCACCTTCTTGCCCAGGAATTCGATCATGGAGACCCGTTCACTCCAGCACTCTCACGATATCGTCCAGCACCTCGCGGGCCGCAGCTGTTCTGTCATCCGCACCGGTAATAGCCCTTCCGACCACCAGCATTGTGGAACCCGCCTGTACTGCGGCGCCCGGCGTCAGCACCCTCTTCTGATCCTCGCCGGCGGCTGTTGTGGTCCCCTTGATACCCGGAGTTACAAACATGAATCCGGATGGCATGGAATCCTTCAGAACCGGAAGGTCCACGGCGGAACAGACGATCCCGTCCAGACCGGCCTGAGCGGTCAGTTCAGACAGTCGGTAAACCAGATCCTCGACACTGCCCAGTATCCCGCACTCCAGATTGAGGATCTCCTGGTCGATGCTTGTAAGTACGGTTACGGCCACAATCTTCGGCCTTCCACCGCCGGTTATATCCGCCTCATCGATACCCTCCATCGCCGCCTTCATCATCGTCAATCCACCGATGGCGTGAACATTGAACATAGAAACACCGAGCTCGGCGGCGGCCCGGGCAGCCCCCTTAACGGTGCTGGGGATATCGTGGTATTTGAGATCGAGGAATACTCCGGCCCCATGCCCTTTCACGATATTGACGATATCCGGTCCGAACCGGGTGAAGGTCTCCTTGCCCACCTTGAAGAACCCCACGAATGGACTGAGTTCTTCCACCCGATCCCTGACAGCATCAATTGAATGGAGTCCATCGAGAGGCAGGCAGACTATCTCCCTGGCCTTCTGTTCCTTTGCTGAAAGGTCTGTCATAGCCTGGATTCTCTTTAATCTACCCGGGGGAAGCCGTGCTTCTCTCCCCAGTTGAATGGATCTGCCCGCCATTCTGCCAGCATTGAGATCTGCTCATCCGTGAGATATCCGCCCGAGGAAGCCACATCGAGCAGGGTATCGAAGGTCAGCAGAGACCTCACCTGACAGGGGGGCTGGAGAGCCGAAAAGTGTTCCTCTGCCCTGTCGAGCCCATAGCTGAAAATAGCCAGGCACCAGTTGCACGATCCGTTCGCCTCGCGCACGGCTTCAACAGCAGCAGCCGAACTTCCGCCCGTTGAAATGAGGTCCTCGATGACGATCACTTCCCTGCCACCCAGATCTGATTCGGCGTCAATCCCTTCGATCCTGTTTCTCAACCCGTGTGACTTCGGTTTATCCCTGATATAGATGTAAGGCAGACGCAGCATGTCGGCCAGAGTAGTACCGTGAGGGATCCCTGCAGTGGCTGTGCCGGCAACCACATCGAAGGATATCGCTTCTGTCTCAATGATATACGAAAGGCCGGTGGCGATTGTCTCCCTGATTTCAGGAAAGAAGAGGAACATCCGGTTGTCGTTATATACGGGCATGCGGTAACCGGATGCCCACTGGAAGGGATTATCGGGATTGAGCATTATTGCACCTATGCTCAATCCCTTCTCAGCGATCTTCCTGCCCAGGTCTTCTATGGCATGTTCCTTCCGGCTTGATAAGTATGATCGATGGGTATCTTATGCCACCGGTTGACGATGTCAAGATATTCTCCCGATAGCGGTTATTCTACGGATTATCATTTATGAACTGCCTGTACAGCTCCGATGCAATCTTCTTTGATCTTGACTGAAGCAGAATTATAATTATAAACCATGTGGTCGAAACATTAAGTATAACCAGTTCGTATACACCGACAGGTCTACGGAAAAACGAGCACAGGCAAGAAAAAACGAGGAGCGTTCAGATGCCTCTGCCACGATTCGAAAAGATGCCCAAAGACAAGAAGAAACTGATTCTGGAGGCTGCCGCACAAGAATTCGCGGCCAACGGCTATGAGAAAACCTCCATGAACAGGATCCTGGAGCGGGCCGGCATCAGCAACGGTACCGCCTACTACTACTTCGAGGATAAGGAAGATCTTATCGCAACGGTAGTCAGGCACTACTGGCTGCAGTTCATCGACGTACCCCAATTCGCTCTCTCGGCCTTCAACACAGCAACTTTCTGGGAGAAGATCGAAGAACTTTACCTCCACCCCTTTGTAGATCTGGAGATCCATCCCTGGATGCTCGGTTTCGGGCGCTCGGTTTGGGAACTGCCCGAAGAGATGCGCAAGTCGGGGCACCTGGGTATGGTTTTCACCGAAGCAATGGAGTGGGTCAGGGGACTGATCCGGTACGGTCGTGAGACAGGTGCAATGCGCACAGATCTGCCCGAAGAACTTGAGATGGAACTGCTGATGGCCCTCGACAGCGTTCACGACCGCTGGCTGGGGGCACACTGGCAGGAGATGGACAAACCGGAAAGAGAACGCTTCACACTGACCTTTGTCGACTTCCTGAAGAAGGCTCTGGAAAAGAGAGAAAAGCAGGCAGACGAGGAAGACAAAGGAGGGCTGGGATCATGAGAAAGATATTGAAAAACATCGGCGGTCTGCTGGCAGGGATCAGTGACGACCACCCCTGGCGAATACTGATCACTGTGATCGTGATCACCATTATCGCAGCATTCATCTCCCGGGGACTCGAGATGAAGACAAATGTTGTCGATATGCTTCCTGCGCATTCACCGGCTGTCCAATCATACCTGGAAGTAACTGAACGCTTTGGTGAGGCGAACACGGTGGTAGTGCTGGAAGGTGAGAGGGACAGGATGGTAGAGGCTGCCCAGGTGATAATCCCGCGCCTGGAAGCTCTCGATCTCCTCTATAACGTCCAGGGCACCATACCTCTCGATTACTTTATCGATCATGGATTGATGCTGGTTGAGGAGAAGGACCTGGACCGCACAATCGACCAGCTCTCCGATCCCTCTCTGGTCGGTATCCTGCGTGGTATCAATGACAGTTTCGAGCGGGAGTATACCGACAGTGAAGAGAACCTGCGTAACGATGAGGTGGAGATAGCTCAGTCGATGCACGGCATGGAGCGCTCGCTGGAGATCCTTGCGGCGCGATTTGCAGGTGAAGACTACGCCTCCGTCGAAGAGGCGGCTGATGCAATGATCGCAGGGGATCCATGGGCTCTGAGCCTCGATCGCGGGATGATGCTCATCCTCTGTACTCCACTCCATCCTCTCCTGGAGATCGATCCCCTGATGGAAATGACCGTCCAGGTTCAGGAACTCCTGGCTGAGCTGCGGCCGCAGTTTCCGGATGTCGAGATAGGACTCACCGGAAACGGGCCTCTTCAGAAGGAGGAGATGGACGCCATGACAACCAGCAGTGCGGTGCTGATGCTGGTCGCTCTCGTTCTCATCTATCTTCTGCTGGCCAGGAATTTCGGCGGGTGGGTGCTGCCGCTGGTTGCTCTTCTGCCTCTTATCATCGGGATAACATGGACCGCTGCCACCCTCGAGATAGTATATGGAGAACTGAACCTCTTCACGGCCATGTTCGCGATAATACTGCTGGGGCTTGGAATCGACTTCGCAATTCACCTGATCACCCGGTATTACGAAGAGAGGAGCCGCGGTCACTCGATCCGCGAATCTCTGATCTATACAATCTCGGGAACCGGTGTTGGAGTGCTGGCCGGCGGGCTTACCACAGCCGCCGCATTCCTGGCCCTGATTGTCGGTGAGACGAAAGGTATCAGCGAGCTGGGGTTCACTATCGGAGCCGGCCTCTTCCTGACTCTATTGGCAGTATTTCTGACTCTGCCACCGCTTCTCGTGCTGCGCAGTCGTCGTCATGAACGAAAAGGTAAGACCTCGTCAGTACCTGGAGCGAGTGAAGGTTTTCCGGTAATCGGAAAGATTGCAGCTCTCAGCTGGCGTCATTCCGGTCTGTTTCTGGTTTTCTTTCTGGTTGTGATCGGAGTTTCACTCTGGACCGGTCTGAAGAACGAGTTCGAACTCGACTGGTTGAACCTGGAACCGAGAGGGCTGGAAAACGTCCGGCTCCAGCGGGAAATTCCGGAGCGATATGGGTCGATGACCGAAGGAGGCTGGGTGATCGTCAATTCGATCGAAGAAGCCCGCGAAATGAAAAAACGTATCAAGAATCTGTCAATGGTCGGCGAGGTGTCGACCATCAGCGATTTCCTGCCTACAGAGGACCGTTTCGAAGAATATTCAGGCAGACTGGATGCATTCCGCTCCCGGACGGAGAGTTCCAGAACACCCGTCTGGCGGGCCGGCACCAGCGACGCAGAGCTGGTTGCCGAGATCAGCAGGCTGGGAGATAATCTGGACCTGATGAGCAATCTGGCCTTCACCGGTGGTCTCGACAGAGCTGTAAGGAGTCTTGACCGGTTGACCGGCTACGACAGCGATACGAATACGATTGATGATAATGCTGTTCTGCCGACGCTTGTACGACTTCTGGAATCCGGTATCGATCCGCAGATAAGCTCAGCTGTCAGCAGCAGCTGGCACGCCCGGATGAAGGAGAACCTGATCCGGATGAGCAATACCGAACGGTTCGGTGTTGATGACCTGCCCGATGTCCTTAAGAGGAGCCTGCTCCCGCGAGACGGATCAGAACAGTTCCTGGTCAATATAACCGCCCGTGATTATCTGTGGCATCAGACGAATCTGAAGAGGTTCAGCGAACAGATGGAGGAGGTCGATCCCCGTATCAGCGGCACGGCTCAGCTCACACTCGATTACCTGACCGAATCGGGCCGGGATGGACGCAAGGGCATGATCGTCGCCTTTGCGGTTATAGTAGTGCTCCTGCTGATCACCTTCAGGGGACCGGTCGGACTCCTGTCACTGCTGCCTCTTCTGGGTGGCTCCGTAATGATGCTGGGCATCATGTATCTGATTGGCATGAAGTACAACTTCATGAACTTCATGGCGATACCTGTCATCCTCGGAATAGGAATCGACGATGGCGTTCACGCTATTCACCGGTTCCAGGAGGATACATCCGCGGGCTCCGACCGGGTTTACAATTCCTTCCGATTCGTCGGGCGGGCCATCCTGCTTACTACATTAACGACAATGATTGGATTCGGCAGTCTCGGTTTCATACCTCACGTGGCCATGGCGAGTTTCGGGATCGTCCTCATGCTCGGTGTCGGAACCTGCTTCATTACAACCGTGGTATTCCTGCCGGCTCTCATGAAGTTGCTCGGAGGACGTAATTTCAAGGCAAGTCCGGTTTCGACTGCCGCCATGCTCTCTCTTGCCCTGCTCATCCTGCTCCCTTCGATATCTCGGGCGCAGGAGACCGGTGCCGGGTGGATTGAGAGGATCGAAAATGTCGAGCGAGTCGATCACTCCTATAGTGTAATACGCCAGACCATAACAACTTCTACCGGTGCCGAGCGCACATTCACGATCCGGTCGTGGTCGGCCCAGGGAGGCGACGTGGGCCTGATGGCCTATGTCGAACCGGCGCGTGTGGCCGGAGACAAGATCCTGCAGCTGAATGGCGGCGATGATATCTGGTACTACATGAAGAGGCGCGATCTCACACGTCATTTCGCCGGACACACCCGCCGCCAGAGCGCTCAGGGTTCAGATTTCTCTTACGAGGATATGGCGTCGGGAGACTTCTCTGAAGATTACACTGCTGAGATCATGGGCTACGAACGACTGGAGGGAGTGGAATGCGTTAAGCTGAAATGCACACCCACACCCGATGGACCATCGTACGACTACATCATTTTATGGGCGGGAGTGGAAGATGCACTTACCAGGCAGATCGAGTACTACAGCGAGGGTGTACACCTGAAGACGCTTTATATAAGCGATTTTCAGGAAATCGAGGGCAGAACTGTTGCGATGAGGTTCGAGATGGTCAGCCACGTGAAGAACTCACGCACACTGATGGAGATGACAGAGATCACCTTTGCACAGGAGCCCGATCCCTCGATGTTCACGATGGCGGCCCTTGCCCGCCCCATTCCTCCCGGACGTTAGAAAGGAGCGGCACGATGAGACTCTCTGGCAACCTCCGGGACAGACTTCAGAACTCCTGCAGTACCCGGGCGGTAATGGCTGTGGTCATGACATACGTGTTCTTCCTCCCGGCAGGCCTGCTGACATCATTTAGACCAGCTTACGGCCAGGAACTGGGCATCGCAGGTTATTATGAACACACTCTCCAGGTGGACTACCAGAAGGAGATGAAAGAACTCCTTATGGACGCCTCCAAGCTGAGACTCGATTTCAGCAGTGGTAATGGAGAGGGGCTCAGTTTCAATGGGAATCTGAACTTCATCGTGTACCACTCTGCTGTCCGAAGAGATATCAGCCCGTACCTGCCTCCCTCGGTCTCGGAAGCACTGGATCAGGCAGGCGTGCCCGCTGTTTTCTATCTGCCCGGTGAACGCTTCTATCTCGACAACGCCTATCTGAGCTGGCAGCTGGGCAACGTCCGCCTGCGGGCCGGAAAGCAGCAGCTGTCGTGGGGACCGGCCTACAGTTTCAATCCCACCGATCTCTTCCACAGGAAGAACCAGTTCGATCCGACCTATGAAAAGGAGGGAGTGACGGCACTCCGGCTGGATTACAGGTGGGGTTTCGGAGGACAGCTCGCCCTGATCGCCGCCCCGGGCGATAACTTCGCCGACACCGGATACGCCCTGCGATTGGGAACACACCTGAAGGCAATTGGATACGACGTGGCGTTGACAGCTCATTCAGTGACCGACTCCACGGCTCTCAATCCCGATTTCTGGTTTCCATATACGCAGCGACGCCGGGCAGCCGGACTGGAATTCTCCGGTGAGTTTCTGGGTCTGGGGCTCTGGTTCGAAGGCAACTACAACTGGATGGAAGTGGAGGACAATTTCAGCAGGATGGCATTCGGCACCGACTACACGCTGAACAGCGGCATATACCTGATTGCCGAAGCTCTGTACAACGGCCGAGCCGAAAGTAATACCCCCTACCCCGTTCACGACTGGCTGGCGTACATCATGTATGGCGAACCGGTCGGGCCGTGGTGGTACCTGGTGGGGGTGAGAAACTCATTGACCGACCTGTCAACGGGAAGTTTCTATTTCTTCGGTACACCGGATGGTTCGCTGGT
>VAPB010484153.1_pt1 | contig 22847 bp, 23 predicted proteins | sample 3395101 | NCBI WGS metagenome assembly VAPB01 (sample SAMN08290433, study PRJNA428436) | hydrothermal vent metagenome | isolation source: Deep-sea hydrothermal vent chimney | place: Indian Ocean: Southwest Indian Ridge | reverse complement strand
CATGCCCTTTGATATCACGAATGCTATCAAGTTGAGCAATGGTGGTTTCCACATTTCCTACTCGGCCTAGATTATTCGGGTGGAAGTGCATCATATGAGGGAGGCCTAGAGATTCAACAGCTTGACATAGTCCTCGTGTTATCTCCTTTGGAGTGATACCCCATTCAGGCACTTCACCTTCAGGGTCTCGAAGGTCTACACCATGAGCCCATGCATACGTGCCACCAGGATTGACAACCTTTACCCCGAGACCTCCAACACTCTGCAGAGTCCATGCAATGAAAGCAGCGAGTCCACTTAGGTCACCCTCCTTGACGTAATCGAATGTAATCATGCTATTGCAGAACATGGGTAATAATCCCGAGTTGAGGTTAGGTAAATCCTCCATTTCTTCCCAAGAACCGAGCGCCTTGAGAGCCGGTAGAGCGGGTTCAATGACGGTTGTATAGCCCATAGCTGAATACCGATATCCTGTCACATACGAGCTGGGCATTGTATAACCAACCCCGCTGCGAGTGTGTTTGGTCTTTGGAACTGGATCCTTACGATGGTCTTCTGGACACATCGCACGACCAAAGCCAACCTTGCTTCCAACTATATGCGAGTGCATGTCCACACCGCCAGCCATTACTAATCGACCCTTAAGGTCAATCTTCTTTGCTGACCCATTGACCTTCTCGACAATCTTTCCATCAGACATACAGATATCCTTGATTTCACCTTCAATCCCATGCATCGGATCATAGACCCTTCCGTTTGTGAGGATTGTATCTTTACTCATTTCTTCGCCCTCCTTAATCCTTCATATATCATCCTAAGGATATCCCTATCTGGTAGAACATTTTCCGGAGGTTCCACTACCTTCTTGAGGTACAACGGAAGTCCGTCCATTCGTACTGCTGCGCCATCACACTCAATGCCAGCAATGGCGGTTGGTACGTTGACCTCTGCAATGAGAGATGTCATGTTCTGTTTTGGATCTAGATTAATTATTGAAATGTTTCCCATATGTTTCAGGGCTTTTCGAGGGAAGTGAGCTGCTGGATCTGCTGCAATGTTCAGAAGCACATCAGCTTCACCTCTCATGAGCATGTCAACTGCAGTAAACTCGCCAGGTTGATATCTGGGGTATCCACGAGCGTAGTCTACTGCGTACGGATATCCAGTCTGCCAAGTTGAGGTCTTGTTTGCACCTGCAACATTGTAATGACCTCGCATCGGCATCATGCTCCATTTAGTATAGCTGTTCAAATCTTGAATCAGTCGAATTGCAGCATCGATGTTTCGATGACGGCCCTTGGATTGGGTCAACCCAAGGCCAAAGAAGAGCACTCCATATTTAGCTCCCTTCATAACCTCTGCAATCTCTTTGAGATCGGATACAGATAGACCTCCGACCTTGTCAACGTCCAATTCCTTTCCTCTGACAAGTGCACGTAGGGCTGATATGACTTCCAAGTCTGTACCTGGTTCAATCCGAATATATCTATCAGCAACACCAGCACTTATCGTTTTTCGAATATCGACGACCCAAATCTTACGTTCATTCTTTGGATCCTTGATGAACTCTCCAGCGGCTCTCGTGTGTAGTGTCATATGTCGGGGATGTGCGAATTGAGGATTCGATCCCCAATAGATGACTAGGTCGGACCTATGCCTAACCTCACCCAAAGCGGCTACAGTTTCACCGGACTCTTGAGTACCAAGTATTGTTGGACCATGACAGACAGAGGATGTATTATCAACTACTCCTCCGGCCTCCTCCGCGATCTTGTACGCCTCTCTATGAGCATCGTTCTCAGTGGAACTTAGACCATATACAAGTAGACGCTTAGAGTTAGCGATAATATCCACCGCTTTAGCAATCGCTTCTTTCAGTGTGACCATCTTTGATGTTCCGTTTTCGCGGATTGCAGGACCTTCAAGTCGATCATCTGCATGATTCAGAAACTTTGCCTTACTAATAGCACAACCATTCTCATTGGTGGTAATGATGTTATTTTGCACCTCAAGTTGTAGGTCGTCACATAGACAACCACAGAACACACAGACGATATTCTCATGAGTTCCTTCTGTCATTAGGATCCCTCCACCATGCTATTCAACAGCTCTTTCACACTTAGTATGTGTTCGCCTTTTGCTGCAAAGAGGTGAGCTTTGATACTCTTGAAATTGGGCATACCCGTACCTTCGGTATCCGATCCCGTGATAGCATTAGCAAAAGGTCCACAAGGAATGAACACAACGCCGGGCTCAGATCTACGGTCAAGCTTGCATGTAACAACAACACTGCCATGTATGGTTTCAACACGGACAGGATCTCCTTCGTTCAATCCTAAAGTTTCAAGGGTAACTTTGTCCATCTCGCAGATACTCACTTCTTTGAGATATTCCGGACCAAGCTTCCCCAACTCCATCGCGCGCCCTTGCTTAAGGGTCCGCCCCGAAGTTAACAATGCTTCGACTCCCACACTACTCATCCAAGACATCTCCGAAAATCTGTTTTTTTGACAATTCAAACCACCATATGAACTCTTGGGGAAAAGCGATTCTTGTAAAAACAAGAGAAGTTAGGGACGAGGAGCTATTTGAATCCATTCTGATCGCCAAAATAGCTAACCTATGTGTTTCCATATTCCCACTTATACAATGGGGATTTCCCAATTACGTACGTCAATGTGTATCTATGAAACTGAGGTGGTTTTTCCCAGAACCTATTGTAGTGAGTCCCACTGTCTTACCTCAGTATTACACCTGTCACTTCGAAGCCTTTATCAGACAAGATTCGCGGAGGGCGCCCTGAGGCTCTGAAACGATGACAGTTGACAAGAAGACGCTAAAGGAGCTCTATGCAAGAACGCTGAAAGTGCGTAAATTTGAGGAGAAAGTCTGGGATCTATTCGGTGAGAATCTTGTTCCGGGTACACTTCACTTGTATCTCGGACAGGAAGCTGTAGCTGCTGGTGTTACTACTGCTCTAGAAAAGACAGACTGGATTCAGAGCACTCATAGAGGCCATGGTCACGTTGTTGCGAAGGGTGCTGATATGAACGCAGCCCTTGCTGAGCTGCTTGGAAAATCAAGTGGATCCTGTAAGGGAAAGGGAGGTTCTATGCACATCACACAATTTGACGTTGGAGTGCTTGGTGCTACAGGAGTTGTTGCATCTGGTCTTCCGATAGCAGTAGGTGCGGCATTATCCTGTCAGATGAGGGGAACAAAGGATGTTGTTGCATGTTTCTTCGGAGATGGTGCATCGAATAACGGAACCTTTGGAGAGTCTCTCAATATGTCTGCAATCTGGAAACTGCCCCTGATCTGGATTGTTGAAAATAATCTGTACGCGATGGGCACCCCAATCAAAATGACATGCCCAAGTGAAACTATTGCACAAAGAGCAGATGGATACTGCATTCCCAGTGTTGTTGTGGATGGAAATAATGCCCTAGATGTATATGAAGCAACTGTCGAGGCTGTGAAACGCGCTCGTGTAGGCGAAGGTCCAACTCTGATTGAGTGTCAAACATACAGGATGAGGGGACACTCACGATTCGACCCAGCAAAGTATCGACCAGAAGATGAAGCAAAATACTGGTTGAGTGAAGAGAGGGATGCAGTCAGGATAATTCGTCAGATTGCCATTAAACAAGGCGCACTAACCGAGAAAGACGTCGAGAAGATAGAGACCAAGATATCCAAGGAAGTCAACAAGGCGGGTGAGTTCGCTAAGAAAGCAGAGTATCCAAACCCAGAGGATGCTCTTGATGATGTCTTTGCGGAGGTGCTCTAAATGGCTGAGATAACTTACAGAGAAGCCCTCAAAGCAGGTCTTCGTGAAGAGATGCTCCGAGATGAACGAGTGTTCATCATGGGTGAGGATGTGGGTCTCAATTGGGGTGGTGCCTTCAAGGTCACAAAAGGACTTGCAGAGGAATTTGGTGAAGCAAGAGTAAGGGATACACCAATCTCTGAGAACACCATAGCAGGTGCTGCTGTAGGTGCAGCAATCACCGGATTGATTCCAGTCGCAGAGATAATGTTTGGAGACCTCATCACACTCGCCATGGACCAAGTCTGCAATCAAGCTGCTAAGATGCGATATATGTTCGGAGGGCAAACATCTGTTCCACTTGTAATTCGAAGTGTGTTCGGTGGTGGAAAGAACCTTGCGTCACATCATTCACAGAGCCTTGAATCATGGTTTATGCACACTCCCGGTCTCAAGATCGCAGTGCCAGCTTTTGCCTCCGATGCTAAGGGGCTCATCAAGACTGCAATCAGAGATCCAGACCCAGTAATGTTCTTCGAGCACAAATTGGTCTATGACAAAAAGGAAGAGGTGCCTGATGAGGACTACACAATTCCGTTCGGACAGGCCAAGGTGAGAAGAGAGGGTGCAGATGTCACAGTCTGGGGAACTTTCTTCATGCTACACAAAGCCCTAGAAGTTGCAGATGAGCTTAAGAAAGAGGGAATCAGTGTAGAGGTCATCGATCCAAGAACACTTGCTCCTTTGGACACAAAGACACTGATTGAGTCGGTCAAGAAAACTGGAAGACTTGTACTCGTGACTGAGGAAACTAAGACCGGTGCAACAACCGCTGAGATTGCCGCTATCGTTCAAGAAGAGGCGTTCGATTGGCTTGATGCACCGATAAAGAGAGTCAATGCTCCGGATACACCAGTACCGTTCAGCCCACCACTTGAACAGTACTTTATCCCAGATAACAAGCGTATAGCTCAGGCTATCCGTGATATTGTTTAGGTGAGATCAATGGTCACAACTATGATCATGCAGCGCATGAGTGTAGCGATGGAATACGGCGTGATACTCAAGTGGCTAAAGAAAGAAGGTGACAAGGTCAAGAAAGGAGACCTCGTTGTTGAAATCTTCGGGGAGAAGAATGAGTTTGAGTTGGAAGCCCCAGCAGATGGAGTCTTACTCAAGATTCTTTGTGATGTGGATGATGAGATTCCCATAAGTGAGCCGATTGCATTCATCGGTGAAGAGGGCGAGAAGATTCCAGACGTGAAACCTCGTAAAATGAATGCAGCGACTGCAACAACTACAACTGCAGCCCCGGCAATAACCACAACAACATCCTCGACTAAAACCAAAACAACAACTACTCCAATGGTTGGATCTAGTCTACCTGATGGAAGAGTCAAGGCTTCACCCCGGGCCAAGAAGATGGCAAAAGAGATGAGCATTGATTTGACCCTAGTAGTTGGAACAGGTCCAGGGGGAAGAATTGTTGAGAAAGATGTTCTCTCACCTCAGAGTTCTCCACAGATCATGGTCTCGGATGACCGTGATGTGAAACAAGTTATGCCAATGACTCATCTTCGCAGGACTATCGCTCGAAGAATGACTCAAAGCTCTCAGAACCCTCACATCACTATGATTACTGAGATTGACATGTCTGAAGCTGTGGATATCCGCAAGGAGATTAATGACCAAGTTGAGAAGGTTCACGGCATCCGGGTTTCATTTAACGATATCATCGTGAAGGCAGTCGCAGACACACTTGAGAAATTTCCCAAGTTCAATGCCACTCTGGTCGGAAAAGATTTGCACATATTCGGAGAGATTAACATTGGTGTTGCCATGGCGACAGATGACGGCCTCATTGTAGTCACGGTGAGAGAAGCTAACAAGAAGTCTATCACAGAAATAGCCCTGGAAACCAAAGAGTTTGGGAAACGCGCAAAGCAAAATGACCTGAAAGCAGAGGACCTTACAGGGAGTACTTTCACTGTTTCAAATCTTGGACCGTTCAAGGTGGATTTGTTCATTCCCGTCATTAATCCCCCTGAAACAGCCATTCTTGCACTAGGACAGATCAAGAAGGTGCCAGTTGTGATTGATGATAAAGTTGTAATCAGGTCAACGATGATGGCAAGCTGTGCTGTGGATCATCGTATTCTAGACGGTGCCCCTGCAGGTCAGTTTCTTGCCGCATTGAAGGAAACTCTTGAGAATCCGTATATGATGAAGTTTTGAAGGAAAGTCAATATTCTTTCTTCGAAATATAGCAAATGCACAGTTGATTGTCGCACTCTTTTCGACATGAAAAACCGGGGGACCTTATATTCTAACGAGTAGACCAAATCCCGACACGTATCATTTCGTGTCAACCTCGATACGACATCTGCTCCAAGCCTCAACCGTTGCTCTGGGGCCTCCCGCCGGTGGAGAGCAACTTGATTTATCCACTGGCTAACACCAAGCACTCTTTATCATTGGAGTAGTTGCAATAGCAGGCATATGGGGACATATCGCATTTGGGCACAAGTAAGACACCAGTCAATAGGGTCATGCAGGACTCCGGACGCAGTAATTTGAGCGTCAGGTGACTTGGGGAATTGGCCATACCCAAGCTATCGAGGCGTGCAATGCAACGAAGTTTGGAACAATCCCATCAGGACTCAAACCTGGAATTTGAGCAGCCAGATAATAAGCCTCGAAAGAGTCGCCTAGTCCCCACTGGTCACCACTGAGAGGGGACGGCGGGTTGTCGTATGGTGGATAGATCCAGACTTGTGCTTCTGATGATGAGTCAAGTAAGGAGAAATCAGCTTGGTAGTAAATCGGGTCCGTGCCGATAGTATATCCAAATTCCACTTGTTGCTGAAGATCTGGATGGAGTGCTAGTATATCTACGATTGGTTGGTTGAGGGTCATTGTGACTCCGCAACCCTGTGGGGCGATAAAGAAGGTCGCCGCGTTGATAGCAATAATTTTCTCAGTGGTTTCAAATGGCCTTACATTAAGAGCGATATTGGGAATCGCAACCCACTCATCTAGATATCCGTCTACGACAATGTCGAGGCTTTCATTGAAGTTGACTGTGAACGGTTCACTGGCTTCTGCATTGGACCGATACATGACACCACCTTGGATGTTCTGAATTACCGTGTCTGCTGCGTGTGGAGCTTTGGCCACAATATCAGCAGAAACAACGCCCACTACATGAGTCAATGCGTCGAAATTGCTATAGATGACACGAAACATCGGTGCATACCAAGGTCCGTAGTAACTGGATTCGTGGCCAAGTGTGATGTTGCAGTTTTCGCCGCGCCATTCAACACGCAGATGTACATATCGACTGGCTAAGTAGACTGATACGTGTTCATCCATCTCGCTTAAACCATCAGGCATAGGAGCGTGCCATACAGCACGGAAAAACATCGCACTAGTCGTTTCGCCAATGTAAATATCAACTCGTTGCCAAGACTCCAGCGTCGATGATGCATTGTCAGCTGCGATAATCTGCCAAGTGATGGGAGGTGAAGTATCAATCTGGTATGACCGTAATGCTGTAACGCCAATCCCCCCCAATACTACGAAGGGTACACCCAAGATGATGACAACAAGCAACACTACTGCCATAGCCTTCGCCTTCGATTTTCCATGAGGTTTATTCAATGTAGAAGCACGCCTACGAAGAACTAGTTTATCGACCTCTTCCGGGTCGCTTGCTAAATTCCTTGATTGGCCTTGTTTCGAGCGGCGCCAATTATATGCAATACCTGCACCCACGCAAATCGCGATCATAGCTATGACAACGAAACCAAAAGACATTGAATCCATTGACAAGGAATAGACAACTGAGGCTATTGTCAAGAAAAGAATTACAAACCCGACAAGGAGGGGAATGGCAACAGCGAAACGGCGCCGATGTGCGCACACCACACAGACGACCCCTGTAAAGCCAAAGTGAAATCCAATGCTCCTGCTGATTCTATTTTGGATGGGCCGGAAACACTCCACGCAAAAGGGCTTCCCACATACTCCACAACAGTCAAACGACTGACGGTCCCTGTGAGTCGTGCACACTCTCAAATCTGCTAGTCCGAAGTCGTCATCGAAACGTAGGGCGTCGTAAAGAGTTAGAGCACAGGGGATCAAGACCATTAGAGATACTATTGCGGAGCTTGTGACCACTGCGGAATTAAGTATCAGCAAAGAAAGGGGTGAACTGCCGACTGTTGCACCTTGCCAAAAAGGAATTGCTGAAGCTCCCATCATCAACACCGAGTAGATCCCCCAGAGAAGGGGAACGCGCAGCTTCCGACGGTTAACAGATAGTAATTCAACTTCACCCCCCAACTTTCTCTCCTCGTCTAGAGGATGGGAGGATTCTCTAATAACAACTCTTGTTCTAAGAAACTAGCTATAATTCACATGGGGTGAAGACATATTTCGAAGTCAGTTTCAAAGACAGCTGAACTGTTCTCTAAATCAATGAAGCGAATTGCCCAAATGTATGTACCAACAAAACCTACACCGAAGTAACCCGAGGTGTATTCTGTGCCTAATGGGCCCCAACCACCTCCGCTGCCATATCCCTCAAATGAATCAATCTTCTCAGTATCATTAAGTGACATAAAACTGGCCAATAGCATATTTGCATATCCGAATTCAAGCACGATATTATCTTCATTCATATTATGGCTAAATAAGACACCGTCAACACCAACCCCGTATTCCCTATGTTCGTCATCAATCGTAAACGCCCTACCAAACCATTCCTCGTTGTTTATACTGACACTTTCTCCAGGACTTGAATATATGACCTCTTTTTGTCCTGGAAACATAGGAAACATTGTAATGATGCTAGGACCTAGTAGTATTAGGAAGGTTACTGAGAAAAGTCCAATAAGAAACAAACCTCGTCTTCTTTCTGTTGTTTCTCCCGCCAAGTTTCACCACATCCTAGTTTCAAGTACCGTTAGGTTTGCAATATGTTTTGTGCCTGAGTCCAAATCCTTCTATCGCATCTACTAATTGTACGAAGCTTGAGTATCTTTGTACAGGACTAGATTTGACAAAAAATTTGACTAACAACACACAGGTTCTGTATTCGGATGCATCTGGGCAGAAGATCGAATTATGGACTGGTCAGCATTCTCAATAACAGGACTAGAACGATAATCACTAGGGCGTCTGTGGCTCAGAATATGGCAATTTCCATGACTAGTCTAAATATTCACTCTGTAGATGCAATCTGTGGGTTCCTGATTTAACCACAGGCTATCAACAAGCTAATGAGTCATGGATGTAAATGACAGACAAGAGTGATTGACAGATGTCTTGGCGACTCATCGAGGAGATTAACAATGATGTTTTTCGTAATCTCGCGATAGATGAGAGTCTAGCTAGAACTATGGCTAAGCAAGAGGAAAAAGTGAACACAGTCCGATTTTGGAGATCTGATAGGGCAGTGGTCATAGGTAGATTTCAGTGCGTGCATAAAGAGGTCAACCTTGCATATTGTCAAGAGAATGGAATTGTAATAGCTAGGCGATTCACCGGAGGGGGAACTGTATATCACGATCCCGGTAACCTAAACTTTTCAATCTGTGTTGCCAAAAAGGAAAGTTATGTTCCAAAATCATTGAGAAACATCTACGAGAGATTCATTGGTTCTGTGGCTACCAGTTTTCACTCCTTAGGCATACCAACAAATTACGATCCAGTGGGATCTTGTATTAGAATAAGTGATATGAAAATCACTGGAACAGCTGGCTGGCTCAAGAGGGGTTTAGCCTTTCTGCATGGTACACTACTAATCAGTGCAGATTTGACCTCACTTCGAGAGAGTTTGGATCCGCCAGAAAATCAGCTGGTATATCTCCGTGACCGGTCACGAATTAGATGCACTGAGAGCAAGAGAGACATTGTGACGAACATCTCAGCGGAAGTCGCTAATTGCCCGAATCTAATTGAAATCAAAGAAGCCATTGTTGAAAGTATCAAATCAGTTTCAAGTCAATCGGTCGTGAAAGGAGAATTGACCAGCGAGGAGAAGGACACTTCACAGGTTTTATATCAAAGCCGCTATTCCAAGTCTACGTGGAATCTGGGGACCGTTTCCCGAAACTTAGACAATCCTAGACATTAGAGTCCTGGACTGATGTTCGGTTCCTGTTTCATCGAGGCAGCTCTCTGCAGATTCATTGAATCCGCATAGAGTCTTACTTCCTCTCCGCAGGCAGTTAGGGTCTCAGGCAAACTGACGGAGACCAGATTTAGTGCAGCGTTTTGATCCCTGTCAATCCTAAGGCCGCACTCTTCACAATGATACTCCCTCTCTGATAGTAAGAGCTCCTTCTTCCTGTGTCCGCATCCTGAACACATCTTTGACGAAGGATATGTCCTGGACACAATGACGAGCTGTGAACAATACCAGCGACACTTGTACTCCAGTTGCCTCCTGAACTCGTAGAACCCCACATCAGCAATGGCTCTAGCCAGCCTTCGGTTCCTCATCATCCCAGACACATTCAGATCTTCAATCACTATCCTACTGTGGCTCTTGGCAAGATAGGTCGTGATCTTGTGTAGTGTGTCATGTCGGATGTTGAATATTCTCAGATACATCCTGGCTAAGCGTAACTTTGCCTTCTCGCGGTTCTTACTCCCTTTCCTCTTTCGCGAAAGACTCTTCGAGAGCTGTCGCAGTTTCCTGAGTCTCCTTCCCAGTGCCCGTGGATTTGCAAAGACGGTTCCATCAGAGAGGGTGGCCAAGGTCTTGACACCAAGGTCCACTCCAACAGCAACTCCACCTCTGGGTGTGAAGTCAGGAATCTCCTCTTCAACAGTGACTGACACGAACCATCGGTCAGCCCTTCTCCTCACTGTAGCAGAGAGTATCCGTCCCTTGCAGTAGCTATCTCGCTTCTCCTTGATACGCACCTTACCTATCCGCGGGAGCTGTATTTTCCTCCCCTCAAACCGAATCGTTCCAGTCAGTCTAAAGCTGTCCCTCACTCCCTTTCTCTTAAACCGAGGAAATCCAATCTTCTTTCCCTGCTTTCTCCCACGGTGGAAGTTCTGGAAGGCTCTGTGAAGGTTTCTCAGAGCTTCTTGTGGTGCGCACTTTGAGCACTCGTACATCCATGGGAACTGAGTACTCTTCAGACTGACCAGGAGCTTGTGCTGCTTCATAGCATCCGTAAACCGATTGGTTCCCTGGTTATTCTTGAACAGGGCGATGCGTTGCTCGAGGCCCCAGTTGTAGACGAACCGTGCGATTCCTGCATGTCGGTGAAAGTACGACCTCTGCTGGTGGTGGGGGTCGAGCTCATACCTGTAGGCTTTGTGGACCAACATAGGAGTCAGGAAATAGTATTGATAATGCAATTTAAGGCCATACAGAGTTTTGTAAAGTCATTTCAAAGAGTTGGCCCAAATGACAATGTAAGGGATATCCAATTTTGGGTAAATTTAAGTCAGCGATTAGTAACTCGCTCATACGAGGAATGATTCAATGACAACTGACGACGTTGAGAAGACCCTAAAGAGCTTCATGAGACACTTTGGCGCACTCAATAGGGACATCCCTGATGTTAGAAATGCGTTCACAGACCTTCAGAAGGCGGTACACAAAGAGGGCGCTCTATCAGCGAAAGTAAAGGAGATGATGTGCATAGTCGCTTCTATCCTATCACCCTGTGAAGAGTGCATGGTCTATCATACTAAACAAGCCCTCTCACTCAGTGCAACAAGAGAGGAGATTATGGAAGCCTGTTCTGTCGCAATAGTAATGGGTGGAGGTCCAGCTGCTTCACATATCGCTACCATTCAAGATTGTCTTGATGCATGGGCTCCAAGGAAGAAGTAAAGTTTCTTACACCAAGGAACTTTACAGGTCTTACCCTCTTCACTCAAATTCATTGAAGAGAACCTTGATTGCTTTTTGGCTCTCCATTAGTTCAAATCCTTTCTCCCAGTCTGAGAGAGAGATACGATGAGTAATCAGTGGTGAAACATCTACTTTGCGAGAAGACATGAGTCTGAGCGTTGTCACCCAAGACGAGGGAAGTGTTCCCCAAGTTCCGGACATGGTCAATTCTTTTACGATGACTGGATCGAGGTCTATGTTAGCAGGCTGTCCTCGAACTCCAAGAAGTGTCACATGTCCCGCAACCTTCACAAAATCTAAGGCCTGAACGCAGGCAACACAGGAACCAGATGCTTCTATGACTGCATCAGCGCCACGACCATCAGTTTCGGCATTGACAATACCAACTGGATCGGACTCACTTTGAACATCAATTGTCAAATCAGCGCCAACTTGTTTCGCAATATCAAAACGCCATTTGTCCGCAGTCACTCCTGTGACAATGACTTTACCTGCTCCCATTGACTTGGCTATTTGTGTAGCCATCAAACCCATTGTACCAGGTCCCTGGACTACTACAACATCTCCAGGGCAGATTGGAGTTTTATCGATCACAGAGTGAACCACACACGCAAAGGGTTCTGCGAGTGCAGCCTCTTCCAAGGATACTTCTTTTGGTACGTGATGAACAATGTACTCTGGCACAACTAGATATTTCGCAAAAGCACCATTTGCGTTAGACGTTCCTAGGATTCTCTTGTCAGTAGCCGTACATCGATTCATATGTCCCGTTTTGCATTGATGGCACTTCCCGCAATATGCAGTGGCTGGAGAAACAACAAGATTGCCAACTGCCACAGAAGTAACATCTTCGCCAACAGCAGTCACTTTTCCACTATATTCATGTCCCAAGACAACAGGAGGAGTATAGAATGCCTGATCATGTTTGATGTGAATATCGGTACCGCAGATTCCTGCGGCAGTAACTTCTATGAGAACCTCATCCCTCTTGGGTTTTGGAATATCAATCTCTCGGAGTTCTAGGTTTCCGACTCCACGAGCAGTTTTCATTAGACCTCTCAATCTAGTGACCTCTTATTGTGTAATGTTCAGTGTGTTATAGAATGTTACGGAACGGGATATAGCCTATTCACGTTTCAAAGAGTTGAAAAAAGCTGGAGGTTCTTCTCCCTGATCCAATGAACGGACCTTAAAACCAGTGCTCAATTCTCCACGAATCTTGCTTGCTGTCTGAGCGCCAACAAACCGCTTCCGTACATTGGCCTCTTTTCCTAACCAGATGTAAACATTCTTGTTTGTGTCATCTACAACACAGAAAACACGGTCGGGTTGTAGACTTTCTTCTGTCAAGTCAACGTCTAGAGTAGTGCCATCCTCCTGCATCTCTACTGCATTGACCATGTGGTTTTCCTCTTTAAACACTAATTCGTAACTCACTTTGAAATACTTTGTCTAAGGGTTCATCTCTATGCCAATTGAGATATGATAAACTAAGAGTGTGGGTATTACCGGACATTGATAGAATGAAATGTGGTCAGACCCGCTCGAAACTCGCCCGAACTGTAGCTCCACAATAGCTACATTGAGCTTCCAACGGTCCAGTCCAATCAATTCCTTCGTGTGATAATCCAGCGCCACATGACGGACACTTTTCAGGTAGTCTCACTGTAGTCATCTCTCGGCCATCTGAACGTCGTTGACCACGATCTTGATCGGGAATAACGAAAGAAGGTGCCTCGACTGTAAATCCACGAGCTATACTGGTAACCACTCCTGAGCCCGTTCTGCACACCTTCATTATGATAATGATCACGACGACAACCATAATTATTGGAATAATCATAAACATCATTGTGAAGGTTCCAAACATATTGCCGATCATATCAAAGAAATCGAACTGCAACCATTTCTCTCCTTAGGAACTGTGTTCAGTTCCCATCGAATCTTGAGGACTTATTACCTTTTGTGACTGAAAATTGCCATAGCTCCAACTTCGGAACTTATAAAACGAGCCTAAGATTGCTGGCAAAGACAGTAATCGAAGGAGACTAAATGACAAATGCAAATTCCTGTATTCTTGCTAAGGAAGCTCTACATCAAAGGGAGCCTCGAAAATGTTGACGACGGATTTTCCTTCAAACTGAAAAACTCGTTGGCTCCAGGGACAACCACTGCTTTTGCACCTATCAAAGTAAATGATACTGAATACGCTCTAGATGCTACCACCATCAGATCTGAAGATATTGAGATTTTGGGATCGGAAGTTGGAGAAGATAACACATTTCCTATCAAAGTAGGTGTGGAAATAGAGATATTCGTCAAGGGTGAACCATTACCAGCAGGTGAGCATAAATTAGACCTCTCACTCACGACTAAAGAAGCAGGTGTACTTGCTTTCGATGTCACAGATTCCATCTAAATCAAGACACTGCAGAGGGCACTTTGCCGTTTCATATGTGTTCTATAATTCTCCAGAAGAGTTTTCAACAAAGAGGACACGTTTTATTTCGGTGGCAGGTTGTGTATATAAAAATACGAAGTGATGGATCTCTTGGTCTTGGCCGCGGAACCGAGGGAGCTGAAGAGATAACATTGGGCTATGGAGAGGCCCACATGATTTCCGCAGCCTTAGAAAAACTCGCACAGACAGCACGTAGCTATAAACAAGAGTACCTCAAGACTACAAATGTCGGTGGAGGAAACAAAATCACATTTACTCGAGCTGATGATGGTACGATTACAATCTCAGGGGACAGACAGACCTACATCTGCACTGAAGATGAAATCAGACAGATGGCAGACCATCTGAAGAACTTACCACCTGTTGAAGTTGCACCTCCCTCAGACTATGTTAAGAAAATCAAGCCGTCAGAGGGAATGTGTTTGGCTATCACCAATGGAGGGAAGACTATCAATGTCAGACTCCCTGAGGCGGCCATAATACAAACTGCACTTCGAAGCAGTATCAATTCCAGATTCTTCAATGAACCTATCTCAATCGGAAACCGGAAATTCACTGTCAGCAGAAGCAGCGACTTGAAATGGCAACTTGATGATGCAAGTACGACTATACGTTTTACAGCCTATGAGGTTGAGGCGTTAGTCGCTGGACTTCATAATGGAGTATTGGATGTCCTCATGGATGTTATCAAGAGTTTTGGATCTGATGATGTTTCAGACATCAGGGTGAAGAGCCAACTGAAGCGTATCGAACAGGAAGCGACTGAACTCTTTGGAGAAGACAAGGGTGCAAAAGGATTGGTGAAGGATCTTACTAAAACAACAAAGAAAATCATTGGCATTGACGAATATGCTGATGAACGCGCTCACAAGTTTATTTCCATGTGTAATCATGTGTACGGCCAGATGAACACTAAATATATCGAACCCTTATTCGACCTCTTCTCAAAGGTATTTGTAGTAGAAAACAGGTAGTGAGTGGACCGGGATGCTCACTTTCCACAGATGATGTCGTCATCCCTAACGAAAGGTTGATGAGATTTCAAACCATACTGTATTCGAAACAAGATGAATCGAAAGCGGAGAAATAAGAAACCAAAGGTTTCACCTATTGGTAACACAATTCCCGCCAGGTATAGATCACATCCATTCATGCTTACACGGTGGATGACGGACATCAATAACTTTGCAAAAAAGAAGAAACGCAAGAAACCTAGAGCATTAAGACACCCAAACAATTAGACACGATACCATTAGCTCAGCTTGTCAGACTGCGTTTCAACCAGTGCGGTAGACCAGGGATAACGCTCTATAATCCGGTCCATCAGACGGGCTACCTTCAATTCTTCAGAGGTTCCTGAATATACGAGGAGTATAACAAGTCCACCTCTTGTACGCTTGAACTTCTGGTACATTGTCTTGCTTGTATTAATCGAATCACAAACTATCATGACTTCTGCTTGAGGTATATCCAGGTCACGTTCGCCAACCGGAGACATCACGAGAACGTGCGTATTGTCATCCTCTCTGAAAGCTCTAAGAACCTCACCTTTATCGCGTGTTGCTCCAGTAATTGTGAGGACATTCAAACCAGCCTTTGATAATACATCTTCTACTTGGGACACCATTTCCAGATAGGAGGTCAAAACTACTGATTTCTTGTACTTAACTGCAATCTTCAGTACGCTTGTAACTTTAGCAGAGATTGTAGGGAGGGTTTTACGAAGCTCGCTCACATTGAAGTAATGTTTCAGATAATCATTGTGAAACATCCTGAGGAACTGCTTCGGGGGCATAGCGTAGACATATTTTCTAAGCATCAAAAGACCGGAATAACGACCCTTCAGCTCCTCTGTGATAGGTAGTCGTTCAATCATGAGATGAACTCTTCTAGCATCACCATCAACAAGATGGAGGTTATCGTCTTCAGCAAGCTCACTCATAATGTCTGCTCGTGTGTTCCGAATCAACTCATCAATGACTTTAGATATCGAGCGAATCCGACTATCGTTGACTGTACTCACTGTAAGAAAGGTTGGTTCCAGATATTCTTCCACATCTGTATCATAGAGATCTTCCATGGTGAAAACCTCAGCACCGGGGAAGTGTTGTTTGAGTGTATCAAGTTCTCTCCTGATTTCGACTTGCTCCTGTGTAAATACTGCATGATCATCACGAAGAGTCCCACTCATACCAATGAGCCATTTACCCTGCAGGTACATGAGCAGCGTCGACCAGGGGAAAACAATGGCCGTCCGCCCACCAGACCTACGGACAAGCGTATCGACCTCATTAATGAGAACAATTTCAAAAGGTTCTAACAAAGAGGGATCTTTCTTGAACATTCCATCTAGAACTTGGGGTGTGGCTACAATGACCCTTTTTTCTCGAAGCACGTATGGACGCCTTCCTGAGGGCACTCGTGAGGAAAGCTCACCAAGGTCATCATCGAGACCTCCATATTCACCTCGAAGGTAATCCACGGTCTCTGCGAGCGATGATGACGAATGCACGATGATGATGATTTTTGAATCAGGAAATTTCTCGGTTACTAGTTGATGAGTGATGAATCGTTTCCCAAGTCCACAGTCCAGCTCTAAGAGAAGAGGCGTACCAATTTTCTCACTCACTCTCTCAAGAATGTGAGTCTGGTAACCACGTGGAGTGTACTTGGGTCTCGACATCTCAAATCATAGTTTATCTGAGGTGTTAAGAACTCATCTAAAGACTCAGATTTGTTTGAAGACTTTTGCCAATGATGGTCCTTTTACATGCAGGTTAAACTCATAGAAAGCTCCGAATGGCACAATGTGAATGTCAAACCCACGGTCGCCCAATCTTGAATCCACTTCTTCAATGAGCGAATCTGCAAATTTCGGGTCGGCTTTGCTATCGTCAAGGTGGGCAAACGAATGCAGCGTAATTGCTTTGCATTCATTCTTCTGAGCTAACCATCGAATGTTCTTCACCATTTTTCTGAGTACACTGGCTCTGTTTGCCTCGTCTTGTTCTTCAGAATGTATCCATACGTGAAGAGATTCTCCAATCTCAGTGCGGTCATCTGAAGGGGACTCGTTAGGTCGATACCAGAAACTCTCAACATGAAGCATCAGGAGCCGCATCAAAATCACCTTGAACGTTACTCTATGGATTTGATTTTGGGTGCTTATCTTTGTTCGGAAGTTTCTCGAGATCGATATCGCCATCCACGCCATCAACAACCATTGGATCTGTTCCAGGCAAATCTTTTCGTGGAATGGCTTTTCCACGGACCCAAATGGTATTTGGAGGGATGACCTTATCTTGGGGTACAACAGTATTTGCTCCAATTATCGCATTGTCCCCTATTACTGCTCCTGAAAATATTATTGCGTACCCACCAACGGTGACATTATTCCCGATTTTAACTTCCTTTAGATACAATGTCTTGTCTTGGTACATGTGACCCGTGATTACTGAACCAAACCCAATCATGCAGTTATCACCAATGGTAATTCTTTCTGGAGTCATTATATGACCACCACCAATTATCGTTCCTTTCCCTATCTTGGCTCCAAACCAAGCTGGCCTGAATTTGCTCTCGAATAAGAAGGATAGAAACCAAATGAAGTGAGGAACGATGAGGTAGTATATCTGAGAGAGCTCGTAGAGTAACCAATCCTCCGACTCTTTTTGATAATACCCATCCTCAAGATATGGCATCCCTCGTCTTGCGACTCTAAGCATCGTAATTAGGAATCCAACAAAGATTACAAAGCTGAATAGAACTATAGGTACGAGCAGCAGCAGGAACCAAAAGTGATCGAATACGAACATAGGATATGTGCCTGAAAATTGAGTTTCAAAGAAATTCTGGAAATCCACAAAAGGCCAACCGAAACTGGTGATCAAAGGATCGAGATTCTGAAAGAACCAGAAGATTATTGCTATTACGGGAAGCAATGAAATAGTCAGACTTACCAGAATGGATAAACCCAGGTAAGCACCGTATGCCATGGTTCGAATTTTCAATCAATTCAGCTCCAAAGGATTCTTCGAGCAACTATCAAACTTGGATTTGAAACTTGCTCTTCCGCTTAAATCACATGGAAACAGATATAGAGGATTCAAAAGCGCTTTACTATTTAATCCAAAGGGTGCCTTCAATGACTCATGATGTAATTATCGCTGGTACTGGACCTGCAGGGCTCATGACAGCTGAACAAAGCGCAAAACACGGTCTAAAGACACTGGTCTTAGAAAAACGTGAAAAAGTCGTCGACTCTTTAATGGGAGAATTAGTCACAGACAAGGCACTGAATTTTCTGCGAGTAAAACCCACTTCGGAATTTATCGGTAACAAATACAGTTCAATTATTGGGGAGAGTCTTGATACAGGATCAAATATCGTGGTTGATAGGTCCCTACTTGGCAATTCATACCTCTTCGATGAGGACAAGTGTCAGGAACTCATGAGAGACCGTGCTCTATCAGACGGTGCAGAGTTCAGATACAAGTCCAGAGTGGGTTCTGTTGTCAAAGAGGGAAAATCAGTTGTTGGAGTCAAGTACAATCAAAGTGATGAAGCACGAGCAAATCTGACTGTTGGAGCGGATGGTTCTTTCAGTAGGGTTTCCGAGACAGCAGGCTTCACTCATCCCAAGTGGCTCCTCAGTTATGGTTACAGGTTTAAGCTCACTAACTGCAAGGGAATCGATCCCGATGTTGCGTATTTCTATGTGGGTAAAGACGTGGGCCTTGGTTATTTGTGGCTATATCCAAGGTCAGAGAGCGAGATCAATCTTGGAATCGGTCGTGTGCCTTCATCAAAGGCCAACTGGGACAAATTACCTCCAATGCAAGACGTTCTCAAGAAGTATATGAAGACCCACCCGGAAACTCAGAATGCTAAAATTGCATCAGTCAACGGAGGAGTAGTTCCATGTGCAGGGATCATTCCAAAATTTTCAGATGATGGCGTTGCACTCTGTGGTAACGCAGCAGGACAGGTTTCTTCCATCATAGGTGGTGGGGTAACCACATGTTTTCACGCCGGCCAAGTATTAGCAAGGCATGCTAGGCGAATGGCTGATGAAGGTGACTTTTCAAAGAAGAGTGTGGAGCAGTACGAGAAGGACTATAGACGAAGCAAACTCGCTAGCAGTATTACCAACACAGGCAAAGGAATGTGGGCGGTTTCCAAATTTGCCATGCACAATGACCCAATCGCTGCTGCAGAGATAGTACTTGGAGGAAAGCTCGATGCAAAGACATTGAATGAGCTCATCCAAGGATCAGCTGGACTTAGTACCTATATGAACCTCATTTCGGAGTTCCTACCCATGGTTATGAAGCTCGGCATTGGTTATATGAAAGCCATTGCGGTAAGTGGTTTCTAGAAAAGCAATAAATGAGAAAAATCGAACCCACAAAATTACTTGATTCTAATCTGCTGTGAGCGGATTTAAAAAAGAGGGTGAGAGAGAATTAGGAGGAGAAACAGTAGGGACACCCCCCGCCCCACCTGTTTCGAACCGATAATTTCTATCGGTATGCCCTGTAACATGCGCGGATTTACGTTAATAGATCCACACGGAGTTTGACAACGGAGTTCATTGCCTAGAGGCACGTAAGTAAGAGAATATATAAATATGACTGGTTGTATACAGTCATCAAGTTAGTAATTGCATAATCATGGGCTTATTCACTAGTGGGTGGGGGAAGGTCAAATGACGACTGATGAAGGAATCAGAACGGCTCTGAAGTTATTCGGATTCATGACCGGAGATAAGCAAGAATCCAGGTTGATGAACCTGTTAAATGTCATCCTCAAACTGCAGACAGACCCACCAATACCCTTGACCTTTGCACAGATCTATGATCAGTTTATGAAAGAAAATCCAGAATCCAAACTAACCAAAGCGTGGGTTCATAGAGTCCTCAAATCTCTAGTGGACGCTCAGTTGGTACGTGTTGAGAGTCCGACAGCCCATCGGAAAAAGTACATAGCTGATGTGAACACTGTTATGTCTGGGCTTGAACAGATAAAGAGTAGCCAGATAGAAGAGCTCGAAACTCAGAGTAGCGAGGTTGAGAAGAAACTCACTGAATTGCGCACCCTAGATTGTGGTAATCTTGCTCAACAATTTGTAAAGAATATCACAGGCACTCAACAAAAGATCAGTTCACGGATTGTACGAGGGGTTGAAGACCTTCACAGGGTTCTTAGATTCAATATACTGGATGTTGCTAAAAAAGGGGACACAATTCGAGCAACCGTTCTCTGGCTGGGACCTTTTGTAGATCAGGATTCTATGTCACGAACAATGAGGTTCATTGAAGCAGCCCAGAGAGGAGCAGAAGTCAGGTATATGATATCATCAGATGTCTTCAGACTCGAAGAAGTAACTGACAAATCGTTCAATTTGAAAGAGGCAATGGGTGCAATGCAACATATCATCGAACTGAGAAAGAGCGGGATTAAGTTCGATGTTCGTATTTATGACGGTCCCAAAACATACAACCAAGTGAGTATCAACAAAGACAACATGGCGCTGATAATTGCTGAAAACCCTGTGACTGCTACTTGGATCACTAGGGACTTCAATCCAGATTTGATAGACAATGCGGTGAAAGCCTTTGATAGGGACTGGAAGAGAGCCAAATCACTCCTAGATATTTCACCGAAGGACCTGCAATCTTTTGGTGCAAAACCCGGAGGGCTAATTAGCAAAATAATTAATCCAAATAGAGAGGAACAACCTGATTGATGGGGGGACTACGGTTGAGTACTGATTTACACTATGAAGAAGTTCTCAAAGTAATTGGACTTGATAAGAACAGAAAAGATATGGTCGTTCTTGGAGCACTGCTCAAAGCTCAGAAAGATCTGACGGATTTCATTGATTTTGAAACTCTACGGAAACAGCTAGCAAAAGATGAAGGATCTAGAAAAGGAAAGGACCCTCTCATCTACCGAAGTCTCTCATGGCTTGAGAAAGAGGGATTATTAGAGATTGATAAGAGCGGTCACAAACATGGATACAACACCAAGATTTCGATGATGGAGAGAGCATTGGATAAGATAGTCGCTAATAATGTCGAAATATTAGAGAAAGAACTCAAACAACTCAATTCCGAAATCACTAAACTTGCAGTTATGAAAGAACGGATTGACTCGATCGCTACTGGATTAATTGACCTCGCGGTAGGCAAAAGAGAAATCGAGAAACCAGTTTTTGCTCAGGGATGGAACAACATTCTACGATTGTTTGACGACAAAGTGTTCAACGGTCTCAAGAAAGGAGATGTGATAAGATTCACGTTAGACTGGTTGACTCAACGTGATTATATGAACCCTGAACGATTGAAAAATATAGAAAAACTATACGAGATAGGTGTTGAAACTCGGGCTATTGATCACGATAGAAGTGAGAAGAATATACGTGATAATCTCAAAGAACTATTATTGCAATGGCGGAACAAGGGATACAAAATGGGATATCGGGTTTTCCCCCGTGACGATGCAACCTATCAGTTCCTTGGCCGAAATGACGAAGGCATCGTGCTTGTAGTTTCTGAGAGTCCGCTTTCTGCAACATGGTTGTCAAGAGATTCAAACCCTGAGTTAATCGACAGCGCAATTGCGTCATTCGATAAGGATTATGAAAAAGGGACAGACCTAGCAGAGTTTGAGGGGTGAGTACAAAGTGAGGAAAAAAATCCAGCAGCAATTCGACACACTTGGGGTGGATATGAACTCAAGTCATATGCATGTATTTCGAGCAATTCTCACGGCTGCAGGAGGTCCCGATAAGCCAGTGAGCTATAGAGAGATAGCCAACAATCTTGAATCTTTGTTTGATAAGAAGTATACAAAGGCCTACATTTACAGAAGACTAAATGAATTGGAAGAAGATGGCTTCATCATAATAGACACAATCCGTACTCCCAGAACCTATTCCATTTCAGAAACCAGTGTTAAGAACGCTCTAGAGATGAAAAGGAAGAAAGAACATTCTTCCAGATTGACAAATCGGGAGGAACTGACTACTAAACTCAATCGTCTTAAAGCTACTAACAGCCAAGACCTTGTCCTGATGTTGCATAATCAGTTGGTAGGATTCTCTTCGATAGAAGGATCAGTAATGATTGAGGGTATTGAGAATGTAAGAAGCACTATCATTCGAGAGTTTGCTGATGATGCAAAAGAAGGAGACTTCGTCAGAGTTCTCGGTCATACTAGTACGCTGGCAGAAGGACTTGGGCCGGGGGGAGTGACTGAGCTAAAACTGATGCAAAGCGGTTTCAGAGGGGTTAAAGTTAAGGGTCTTATGACCCCTACAGGACAAGATACTCTCGATCTGGATCTAATGGCAAGACATCTGGGTCCGATGATTGAGGTCTTCGAGCAAGTCATAAAGACAGGGAACATCGAGCTCAGATTCACTCGCGAACCCATTGATACATACAGAATAGTCAGCCTTAACGAAGACAAAATGCTTCTCTACCTTACTCATGCTAAGGAGTCAGATATGGCAGCTCTAATTCATAGAAAGGACAACCCAGGACTCGTTGACGACGCCTTGAGAACATTTGATGAACTATGGGAAACGGGTATTGATGTGCTTGAGCTTGTGAAACAGATGTTACTGAAAGACCAGAAATCCTAGGACTCAGACACCCATGTTTTACTCTTTGATAGCGTCAGGAATATATCATCACAGACAGCTTGGAAGTCCTCGTAGAGGCCATACT
>VAPB010249289.1_pt1 | contig 22875 bp, 26 predicted proteins | sample 3395101 | NCBI WGS metagenome assembly VAPB01 (sample SAMN08290433, study PRJNA428436) | hydrothermal vent metagenome | isolation source: Deep-sea hydrothermal vent chimney | place: Indian Ocean: Southwest Indian Ridge | reverse complement strand
TTTCTGATTGGCCTTTTATTCTAGGTGCTCGATGCCTTGGCCATCATCTTCTTTGTGAATTCTACCGTATCTTCAATGTCTGCCTTGTCAGGATGCAAGTCAGCACTTTGAGCTTCCTGCGCCCATGTCCGGTTCTCCGGCTGGTCCATTAAAGTATCGATCACTTTTTGCTGAACTTTTCCGCGGCATCCAAAAGTGCCGAGTACCTTGTTGTGTAAAGCAAGGCTGACAGCCTGTTCAATGGCTGTGACGGCCAGCTGGCCTCCCCGAAGAGAACCGTGAGTTGAGAAAATGGCGAGTTTTTTGCCGTCCGGAAGGTTTCTTATAAAATTCGCGGCCTGAGGCGGCACACTTTGGGAAATAACCGGAAATCCGCAGAAGATCAAATCATATTTCTCAGGCTCTTTTACTTCCTGCATTGGGGCAATGTCTTTTTCCGTGTGGACGGCATTGTAAATAGCCTTTGCCAGTTTCTCTGTATTGCCGGTAAGTGAGAAATACGTAACCAATGTCTTCATTCGGACCCTCCTTTTTGATAGCCGCACGCTATTTAAGAAATGGATATTTTGTGATATAGATTGTAACCGTTAGGTATCATATTTTCAAGTTTTAAAACAGGTATAAATGATTTAAATAAGCATAAGTTAGAGCTATTTATGCTTCCCCGGGCATACAAGCAGGAATAGCTGTTCGGCGCTTGATTCAGGCACAACAGGCGACCATTGAGAAGTATTGTAATAATATGAATCAAGTATGGAATTGCCGCGGCTGTAATCCACATAGGAGAGAAGGCTATGCAGTTTGTCCGAACAGTTTATTTCCTTAAAACGCAGGCTGTATTCGTAATCTTCATAACCTTCTACCGATAATCTCAGCTTGTTGCGTTTCTGAATTATTTCGTCTTTTTTTTCACTGCTTACCGGAACAACCTTAGTCCAGACTCTGACAATATTCTCAGAGCGATTTTCCACGCTCTCGGGCGAGAAATAATATTTAATTTCGTGGTTTACTGCTTCAGCATAGTGTTTCCAATCCGCTCCCTCTGCCCTGAGAACAGGTAATGCTAAGATGATAATATGGATTATTAATAATAGTTTCAGAGATTTCATTTTTGTACCTTACTGCCGGCAAACTGAACAGGCATATCAGTATTTTCCAAAAGAAACAAGACCGGGGCGAAGCTCTTTGACAACGGCCTTCACATTGAAAACGCCCTTGATTATTAACAGTCTGTTCTTGTGCCTGCTCTTGAGTATAATACAACCAATACTAAAAGGTGTCTCCAACAGGTTCTGCTTAAAAGAAATATCATAAAAATCCGAGAGATCGAAAAAGCGTGTCCTTCTGCTCAGGCTTCCGGTTATTAGACGTAATTCGGTCGAGGTCATTTCGTAGCTGCTCATGATGTTCCAGAGAAATTTCTGAATTCCAATCAATATAAAAGGAACGGAGATAACTATTCCATAGGGGATGTTCCAGACTATATTTGAACGCGGGATGTTAAGCCGGGACAGGAGTTTGCCCGCGATCTTGCCGGATATGTATGAAGATTCTTTTATCAAAAGATAGGCAATACCGAAGCAGAAGAGATAAACAAGCAAAAAAGAGATAAACGCCGGTTTTCGTTTGTAGGTGAAATCAGGCTGTTCCATATTTTCCTTCATACCATGTATAAAGAATCCCGCCGGGCCCCCGGCTTGACGAGGGACCTGATATAAGAAAGTATAGCAAAACACGGCAGGAAATATAAAAAGAAAAAAGCAGGAAGAATATCAGGATTATTTATTATCCTATATGAAATTGATACTTGAAAATCCTGACAGACTGTGATACAAATTCTATAAACACCGTGAGCGGTTCACCCGGGTTTATGCTGTAATAATCGTTTTTTTTCTGAACAATATCTCTATGGAAGGAGAAAGTCTTATTAATCACAAATAATGTTAAAAGGAGGGAAGCGGATGAAACAGGCAGCAGTAAGAGGTTTTTTTATATTGGCTGTTTTTATATGTCTGGGTTTTATGTTGGGCTGCGCGGGTATGGAATACGATCCTTCATGGGGAGGGATTCTGCCAAGTGAATTGCCGAACGCGGACAGGGCAATAGAGAAAGCAGATAAGGCGGGTAAAGATTCAGAATGTCCCAACGAATTTTCCAGGGCCCAAAAAATGCGGGACAAGGCTTATGATCTTTACAATCAGTGTAATAAGGATGAAGCGCTCAAAGCGGCAAAACAGGCTAAAGCCATGGCAGACGATCTGTGCTCCGGAGATCCAAAACTCAGGGTTATAGCGCAGATGACCCTTCATATCCATTTTGATACTGATAAGGCGGTCATTAAAGAGAATGACTTTGGCAGGATGAACGAAGCTATCGAATTCATTGAGAAATATCCCGATACTAAAATCATTATAAAGGGACATACAGACAGTGTTGGTAATGAGGATTACAATCGGGATCTGTCACTTAGAAGGGCGCGTGCCGCAAAGCAGTACTTTGTGGAAAAAGGCAGGATCGCGGCCTCAAGAATGAAGGTTGAGGGTTATGGTGAATTAATGCCCGTTGAGCCGAATTCAACCCCATGGGGCAAATCGCAGAACAGGCGGGTAGAGGTGATTATCAGCGAATAAATACCAAAAAACTTACCACAGCGTGCGGCTGTTATTTTGACCGGCAGGTTAAGATAACAGCCGTTTCTGTGACCTGAAGATCAGTCCAGGCATAGTTCGACGGCCTGGTTTCTCAATGCGGCAGACTTTTTTTCCGAAAGCGGCAGGATTTTTCTGATATCCCGTATGTCCATTTCAGCCAGGTCTTTTAAAAGGATAACCCGGTTTTCGACCAGCGTTCTAATAAGTCCTGGTCTTATTCCGGATATAACAGTGACGGGATAGAGCTTTTTACTTTCAATCATTTTTTCGAGGCTGTCATGTTCAGGATATCCCCAGCTTTTTATGTTTAATCCCATACACTCGGCATATTTGACGGCTTCGGAGGTAAACCTGGTATTTGTTACCAGCCAGCCCTTAAAAATTTTATCGGGGTACGTGTATTTAAAGCCGTGACCCAGGTCACGGAACCGCGCGTACACATACATGGCGACCTTTATATCGGTCGCAATGCCGGACCTGTTGTGATATTTACACTCAACGGTGATAATTTCATTATCTTTGACCGCCAGAATGTCAACCTCATGACTGACGCATCTTCCGTCGATCACAGTATTTGTTTTAGTTTTATATCCGCTGTATTTAAGAAGTTCGCTGAAATATTTCTCAAAAGGATAACCCGACGGGCCCAGTCTGAACAACGCTTTCTTTATGGAGTACCTGAGTTGAGATGAATGGTCTAACTGACGGAGATATTTTTTTGCAAGCCGGTATATTTTTTTTGTGCTGGTAATGGGTTCAACTTCAAATAGCACTTTGTCTATGATCTCATCGGTCATTTCCCTGTCAGCTCCCGACCGGATAAGTGAAGCCCGCAGTTTGTTTGTGTCAATGTCCTCAATTATCCCTGAGGCTTTTTTAACTTTGATTTCCATAGCGGTCAATTCAGGTCCGGCCCTGTCTATTCGATGTTTTCCCCTTCCCGGTCAAACTCCTCGAGGATTTTCCTGACCTCATTATCAGTGGTCTTTAGTTTTTCCCTGCATAGTTTAATAAGAAAAGCCGCCCTTTTTACTTTTAGGGCAAGGGTATCTACATCAATTGTCTCATTTTCAATTTCGTTAACAATGGACTCTATTTCTTCAATAGCCTGTTTATAGTTTGGAGTTTTCTTCATTACGCCTCCCGGTTTTTTTTATGTTCTCCACGGAACTGTTTATTTCCCCGGCATAGAGAACTGTTTTTAATTCATCCCCGGATTTTATTTCTGATACGGATCTTATCGCTTTGCCGTTGTTATAAGTAATGCTGAAACCTCTTTTAAGAACATTCAACGGGTTCAGATGATTGATATTGCTTTCTCTTGCATTAAGCCGTTCTCTCTCAGACTTTAGGAGTTTTCCTGCGTATCCAAGGCCTGTCATATAAGCGCTTAGCCTGTGATAGGAATTTACGAGTTCGTTCCTGACCGCATTTTCAAATATCTTTGACATTGAAGCAAGGTCTTCTTTAAGATCTGCTGCAAGTTTGATTGTTGCATGGACAAGTTTGTGAGCAGCGGAGTCGATTCTATCTTCATAATCCTTTACTGCCGTAATAAGAATGCCGGCTGCAGCGGTAGGTGTTTTGGCCCTTGTGTTTGCGGTCTCGTCACATACGGTTATGTCTCTTTCATGTCCTATCCCCGATATAACCGGCAGCGGCATGTTAGCAATTGCTTTTGCTACTGCATAACTGTCAAAGCATATCAGGTCCACCCGGCCGCCTCCGCCTCTGACTATTACAGCTATATCAAGACCGGAAGCGTCTCGGGCGCATTGCTTCAGGGCGCTGACAATCGAGGCCTCTGCCCTATCGCCCTGCATTATTGCTTCATAAAGCCGGCAGGTGAATTTGTAGCCGTAATTATTGTTTTTCAGATGAGACATCAGGTCTTCATAACCAGCCGCGTCTGATGAGGAGATAATACCTATTTTCAGCGGAACGAGAGGGAATTCCAGGGCTTTATTTCTGTTTATCAGGCTTTCTCTGGCAAGCCTCTCCAATATCTCTTTTCTTTTAACTGCCAGTTCCCCGATCGTGTAAGACGGATCTATGCGGAGTATATTGAGCTTCATGCCGTATCTTTCATGAAATGTGACAGAGGCTTCAAAAAGAATTTTTAAGCCTTTGGCAAGTTCGGTTCCAGCGGCCTTCCTGAAATCGGTTTCCAGAGCTTTAAACCTGTTTGCCCAGATCACGGCAGGCATCTCGGCCCGGACAGAGTTGTCATCCTTATCCACAAGGGAAAGATAGCAGTGATTTTTGACAGTTAAAGATGCGATTTCCGCAGTGACAAGGAAAGTGCCGGATAGGGCGGTATCAATGACAGACCTTATTAATTGATTCAGCTCATATAAGGATAAGGTTTCTTTTCGAATCATATACAGGTACTGCCTGCCCCTTTGGAGTATTCAGGGTTTATTATTTTAAAGCAATTTTATTCTACCAGAAACCGGTTGCTGATTACGATCACTGAAACTCTGAGACAGTCTTTTCTGTCTATCAAATCCCCCTTGTTGGCCTGATGCACAAGACAGCATGACAAATTATCTTCTCAACTTCCCAGCCCTCACGGCTCCCCTGCGTCTTCCTGTCGGAAGACAGGAGCTGGGGCATAAGGAAAATGGTGAGGGTCATTTCTCATTTATTTTCCAGGCAGTCATGCTTAAATCTTTCAACCCACATTGCTGTAGCTCCGGCGACCGCGGCGGGCATTACAAGAAAGTTAACCAGAGGTATTAAAGTAGCGATCATAGCCGCCGCGCCAAACCCCAGGCCGAGAATTTTTCTTTTTCTCAGGCATGCCCTGACATCTGAAAAAAATATCTTATGGTTTTCCATTGGATACGCGATGTATTCGAGCGACAGGGTCCATGATAAAAATAGTATCCATAAAACGGGTGAGATAATATTAACTATCGGGATCAAAGATACTATAAAGACCGCGCCTGCAAGGAGCAGAAAGTACAGGAGTTTTCTGAATTCACTTTTTATGGATGGAAGTATGCACGCGATAATGTCCCCGAGCCCTTCCGGATTCTGCAAGGCTTTGCCTGAGAGGTAGTTTTCCACTTTCTCCGAAAGGAGTCCGTTGAATGGAGAACCGATAAGGTTGGCGGCCAGGCTGAAAGTAAAGAAGAGAAGCAGAAGAACGGCCGCCGCGAAAACGACCCACAGGCCCGCGCGGGCATATTCCGCCCACCAGACATCCGCCTGCGGAAGCAGCCAGTCCAGGAGATCGTAAAATTGCACTGTCCCGAACCAGATAGCCAGTGCAAAGACAAGGGTATTTATAACCAGGGGCACGAAGACAAAACGGCGCATTCCAGGCATAATAACCAGCCTGAAACCTCTGAGGAGATATTTGATCCCGGAAATGAAGTCTCTGGTCATTGTAATCTTCTATAATATAAACCCTGAGCAGGTCCAAATGCCAGGGGGCTTAAAGCCCCCTGGCACTGAATCCCGCGGATAAGACCAAAACGGCGCTGTCAAAATTGCCACGCCTGAGGCGGACAAGCCTGTCATTTAATAATTAAGGCAGGCAGGCTGATAAGATGTTTCAAAGGGTCTTGATAAATTCTATGTATGAAAAAGGAGGGTCGGATATTTCTATGCCGATGCAGTTTTTTAAGCCCTCAGGATATAATTGAGAGTACAGCCATCTGATTTTACATTTTAGCTCCTGAGTTTGTTCCGGGGCAGTTTCAAATTTAACCTCAATGACGTTCCCGGGCGTAAACGCCGAAACAGTGTTGATGGAAGAAGTCCTGAAGAATAAGCCCCTGGAGGAAACATTTTCTATCACTCCGGAGTATTTGACACTGCCAGAGAAGCAGTCAGCCTGTATCCTGACAGTTACTCTGTTGGAGTTTCTTTTATCCATATGGTAATTTTACCACATAAAAGCTTTGAATACCCTTCCTGTTCAGTTTACGTCAATTAAAGCCTAAACAGACCAGCTGACCACGTATTATTGATAAATTATATGATATCGGTCAAAATAAAGTAATTTCAGCATGAAGTAACAATACTTCAGCTAGCAGAAACTTTTTTGCATTATTTTCACCAGTTTACCGTGAGTGAAAAGGAAAAAAAGAAAAAACTGCCGATTGATGCCAGGCTCCTTTCAGATGCTATCATCGAACTGAATATATCCCGGAGGAGCGTGAGCCTCTATCCTTCGGAGCACCCCATTACTCAACGTTCCATAGAGAGCGCTTACGGCCTCCTGAAAAAACTTTTTGAGATTCGCGGAAGCATAACACTCGGGGTGGCAAAGGACGTACTCATGGTAGATGAATATACCCTTGACAGAGCAAACCCTGTTTTTATTGAATTCGCGAATTCTCTCTACGTAAAGGGAATTGCGGCTGTCACATTCTATTCCGGCCTGAACAATGATGAGATCATTCTGCTTCATAAACTCATAACTGACAAAGACATTCCGGCAGGACAGGCCTTAATGGAAACTACGGAGGCAAGGAAACTTAAGAATATAAAAATTTCTCCCATCGATATGTCCAAGCTCAAATTTGTTGAAGATGCAAAAAAAGTATCTGAGGAAGACGGGCAGCCGGTCTGGGAAGAATACGTGTTCGGGATCATTGAGGGGACACTTGCAGGCGAGGATGCTGAAGGCGTTTTGCTGCGTCTGCCTCCTGAAAGTGTAGCCGATATTATTAATACAAAATATTCTGAAGCGGGGTTTTCAAAAGATGGATATGATCGCGTTATCACCTCATATATGAGCAAAAAAGGACGGTCTGGAATTAGCAGTGAGTCGCTTAACAGATTTATGTCCCTGATTGAAAATCTCACACCTGAGATCAAACAGGATTTTCTTACAAGGGCAATTAAGCACCAGACATTGGCTGATACTGAAATAGACAGAACGCATGATAATCTTACACCTTCGGATGTAGAGAGAATGATAAACATATTTAAAAACCTGACAGAGCTGCCGGAAAGCCTCAGGAATTTTATGGAGAAGTTTTCAGGTCTCAAGAAGCAGGAAGGCAAGGAGGATTATTTTAGTGTACCGGGCGGGCATGTTCATGATCTTGAAATCGATGAGAAAATGATGAATCTTTTTGAATCAGACAGTTTCGAGGACTATGTGGATCTACATTATCAGCGCGATCTTGAGAAAATGAAAAAAATCCGGAAAGTTGATTACTCCCCGCTTTCGCAGGAGGCACACAGGGCTATGAGAGCGGAAGCAGTTGATTACGCGTATTCAAACGCAATGCTCGAGATCATGGATTGTGACATCAAAAGAGAAGATCATTTGAAGATCCTTACAAGGCTTTCGGAAATTGTTGATATGTTTCTGGAAACCGGCAGACTTGAAGAGGTACTCCATATCTATAATGCTTTATACCCTTATATGCTTACAGGCAGTTTCAAGCAGGATGTTGAGAGCATGGTGAAATATTATTTTCGCTCAGAACGTTTTATCTCAAAACTCCTTGAGGTGTTTGAAATATGGGGAAGGGAAGGGCGAGATGCTGTGTTTAAATTGACAAGGTTATTAAAGAATGATTTGATAAACCCTTTATTGGATGCTCTTGAAAAAGAGGAACGGTCAGCGCAGAGAAAATTCTACCTTTCTATCCTTGGCCAGCTTGGAAAAGATGTTTTGCTTGCGGCATCACTCAGGCTGAAAGATAATCGCTGGTATGTTGTGAGAAATATGATATATCTGATCAGGGAAGCCGGGGCTGTCGAGTATGTCAAACAGATACGGTCTTTCACCAAACACAGCAAAACGAAGGTTAGACAGGAGGCATTATTGACCCTGGTTCATTTAGGTGACCATGATAATGCAATTTATGTGCGGCGATTTCTCACAAGTAATGTTCCGGAAATTAAGGAGTTTGCGATAAAACTGTCCGGTGATTACAGGATAAACAAAGTATTGCCCGAACTTATTCGGATTCTTGAAAAGTTCGACATGTTCGGAACGGTCATTGAGTTGAAACATTTGGCTGTGGTCGCGTGCGGAAAAATAGGAGACCCGGCTGCTTTGGGATCATTGAAGAAGCTTTTGGGGGCATGGTCCTTTGTCTACACTGCGATGTTCGATGCTTTAAAGCTGGAGATAATTGCGAGCCTTCGAAATTATCCATCTGATCAGGCAAAGCCCCTTCTTATTTATTCATTGGAGATCGGGAATGAGGAAATGAAATCGCTCGCACAAAAAGTATTATCGGAGATTGATAATGGGTAAAAAGAGCATAGCCGACTTCATGACCTATATTGGAGCAGCTATTTCAAACTGCTCTCTTTATTCCTCTGAGCATCAGGCTGTTGACCAGTTCTCCAGGAAGGTTTTGATGATAACAGAGGACCTGTTCATTAATGATGAGTTCAGCATTTCCATTCTGGGCGGCAATATTATTTATAACGATGCCCCGGTGACGGACAGCAGCGACCATGTTTCCCGGTTCACGAAAAGACTCAGGATTAAAGGAATTGAAAAAATTATTATCAAAAAAGGGGTAATTTTTGACGAGATTAAATCGTTCGTATCGGCCCTCGCCTCGCTGGACAGGCCGGTGTCCTCCAGTTCAAACATCACTGTGGGCATGCTTGAGGTGCGGCATAAGAGGGAAGGTGCTTTTTCGGACATGATGGAGGAAAGCGCCGCCAAAGTCAATGAGGTTTATGAGGGGGTATCCAGATTTCATAGACTTGATATCAGGGGCCTTGAGGATATTGTGGGAGGATTTATTACTGCGCTCAAGAAAGAGATGAACGTACTGAGCAGTCTTAGTCCGATTAAGTCTCACAGTGTATATACGTATGTACATGAGACCAATGTCGCTTTGCTTACGATTTTTCAGGCAGAGGCGCTGGGTCTCAAGGGTGAGGCATTATACGATATTGGCCTTGCGGGGCTTCTTCATGATATTGGCAAAATGTTTATTCCCAAGGAAATTCTGGATAAGAAAGAATCTCTCAGCGATGATGAGTGGAATACGATAAAACTTCATCCAGTATACGGGACGCTGTACCTGAGCACATTGCCTGATGTGCCAAAAGCTGCGGTAGTAGCTGCATTTGAACACCACCTCAAATATGACTTAAGCGGATATCCACGGATTAAAATCAAAACGAGGAAGCAGCACATAGTAAGCCAGCTTGTTGCTATTGCCGATGTTTATGATGCCCTTAGAACGAAAAGGCCTTATCGGGAGGGCATTGAGGGCAGAGAAATAATTGAAATCCTGAAAACAGAAGCAGGAAAAAGTTTTGACCATAAGCTCGTCGAGAATTTCATTTCCGCATGTGAGAAGGTCAAAGCCATTTAGCGGTTTTGAGACCTCAGATGTAACCACCTTATTATAAGGCGGGACAGGATTACAGTATTTTATTTGACGATAAGGCCTGCTAAGTGTAAACTATTTCTTATAGATTCAGGAAAGAAGGTTCATTGAAATGGACAGGCTGTTAAGTGATTGCACGTTTGTTGTAATAGATGTTGAGACAACCGGAATAACCAGAGATGACCGCATATGTGAGATAGGCATGACCAAAATTGTCAATAGCAGGATCGTTGATAAATTTGAGACGCTTATCAACCCGGACAAAAAAATTATTAACACTATATTCCACGGTATTGAGGATTGGATGGTTGAGGAAGCGCCGCTATTTGAGGATGTTGCGTGGCAGATAGCGAAATTTATCCGCGGGGCTGTTCTTATTGCCCATAACGCGGTCTTTGATATGAGGTTTATGCGGTATGAATTTCAGCGCCAGGGTACTGACCTGTCGCACTATGCCCTGTGTACGCTGAAATTGGCACGCCGGCTTCATCCTGATTATCCGTATCACCGGCTTGATTATCTTCTCGGGCGATACAGGATAGTCAATGAATGTCCGCATCGCGCGGGGGCGGATGCCGACAGCGAGGCAAGGCTTTTTCTGCAGATGAAAAGCACCCTTGAAACAAATGGCCGCGAAACCCTTAAGTCCCTGAAACCGTGGGGCCTGCCCTATGATCACAAATGGTGCTCTAAAGTTGAAATAGGCGAAAACGCTGTTAAGGCAAAAGCTTTGACCCGTGATGATCTAATATGAGCCGGCGAGCCCTTCAATGGAGGACCGTAACCCCAGTACGACTTCGGTCATTCTCTTAAAATCAAGAGTTTCAGGTGTATCCATTATCCCGTGGTAATAGGGGTTTCTGTAGAACGCAGTATCAGTGACCATAATGGCTCTGTGGCCGAATTTCCAGAAAGACCTGTGGTCGGAAAAGTCTATGCCCGGGACTGCAGAGAACGTTGAGATGGTCTCAACCGGGAGGTCTGAACCTTTTTTGAATCCTTTTTTGACCCGGTTTACTAATGACTTTGACTGAAGATCGCTGACAAGCGCTATGAAATTTCCTTTGTCAGGATAAAACCATCTTAAGAATGACAAAGGAAAATTCTGACTATCCGGTTTATCGGTAAAGTAACCGATCATCTCAAGGCATATCATACCTTCTATTCCCTGCCCCAGACTTTCAGCGTACACATAACTCCCCATTTTATTGCTTCGGAACAGGGGCGGTTCTTCAAGAGTAAAAGCGACAAAGCGGACCGTAATATCCAGTGTACTGCCATGCAGAAGCCTTGAAAGTTCCAACAGGCCTGCTATGCCGCTGGCGTTGTCATCCGCACCGGGGCTTTCTGAAACAGTATCATAATGGGCGCCGACAATGAGAACTTTTTCAGGTGTTGCACTGCCCTTGATCTCGACAATAATATTTTTATAGGTATTGCCCTGATATTCATAGGGCTGATATGAAACATCATATCCATAGCTCTTAAATTCCGACGAGACATAGTCGATTGTTTTCTGAAGGGGATCCAGATGCAGATATCCCCTTGCCCCAATATCTACGGAAAGGGCATTAACGGTCTTTTTGAGGTTGTTCTGAATATCCACCGTTATGTTTACTCTTTTGTTTTGTTTATCAGCCGCGGCTGTATCAGGACTGGAATGAACTTTATGTATTTTATCATGCTTTACCGGCAGTTCGCGGCTGAATACAGCATTTGATAAAGAGATTATCAGTAATACAGTCGGGAATATAATTATTAGTGATCTTATAATACGCATATTCTGATTTCAAGTATATCATTTTGCTTTCCTGCATCAGGCATATCTCAAAAAGAGTTGCAATTTTATAAAAGAGGGCAGAAATTAAGGGCTCAGATTTGCAACGAAGTGCGGCAGACGACCTAAAAAAACAGCTGGCAGCTTAGGGATTTAATGCTTGCTCAACCCTGAACTACCAGCTACTAACTACTGACTCTATTCTATTGTTATTTTTTTAGCCTTCTTTTTGGCGCCCTGTGTTTTTGGGATTCTTACCTCAAGCACACCCTTTTTAAAAGAGGCCTTTGCCTTGTCAGCCAGGACCTCCGATGGAAGGCTGAATGAACGGGAAAAAGAACCGTATGAGCACTCGTGGCGGTAGTAATTTTTTTTATCGATCGTTTCTTCTTTTTTCTTCTCTCCGGACAGGGTTATGATTCCATCGTCAAGATTCACTTCGATATCTTCTTTGTTCATACCCGGAAGTTCCGACTTTACAACAACGTTTCCTCCCTCTTCGAAAATATCAACTGTCGGGCCCGGTTCAAATTCATTTAGCCAGCGGTGCAGACTCGGCTTGGGCCAAAAGCTGGTGCTCAGGGGTTTATGAATGAACTCCTGAAACAAATCATCCATCCGCTCAAAAGGTGAGAGCCATCCTGACGGGCGATATGGTTCCAGCCCTTTATTCTCTGTTTTCTTTGCTTTCTGCGTCATAAAGCACCTCCTTTAAGGTTATCTTCCTTTCTCAGACAGGACCCTTTCGGTTTTGAAAGAGCTTCTGAGACAAAACGTGTGTCTTAATTTCCTTAGTATCACATTTTTTCCAGGCCGTCAAGATGATTTATAAAGTTATTATAAAAAATAAGATATTGTCTACAATTTAAATCTGCAATGTGGTTAAATATGCTTCAATTACAAATAGTTATACGATTATAAAGAGACTGGAAAATGATTCGGAAACCCGGCAAATAATGTTATTTGAAGGTATTTATGATGGATAATAATTGCTGTCCGATATAAAATCAAAATGCAGGAATTTTTCTGTTTGGCGGTGTTTAGTATTAATATGGAGAAATAATCAGGAATTAAAGAGGGCAGGATGTCCAAAAGCAGTATTTCACAGAAAAGATCTTTGAGGCCTACGACCGGCAAGGTCAGGGAGGCTGTTTTTAATATTTTAAGGGATAAAATCGATAATGCGAGATTCCTTGACCTGTATGCCGGAACCGGCGCTGTAGGTGTTGAAGCGCTTAACAAAGGGGCCTCTGAGGCAGTGTTTGTAGAGACAATCCGGAGTAATACAACAAACATAAAAAGACTGATTGAAAAGTTTGACTTGACCGGCAAGTCAAGAATTATCTCCCAAAAAGCAGTATCTTTTATTGATTGGGCAGAGCTAAACGGCCTGAGCTTTGATATAATATTTCTCGATCCGCCGTATCATACAGACGAGATAATACAAATATTGTCTGCTATCGGCAAATCAAACATCCTGAAGGAGGAAGGCATAGTAATAGCCGAGCACTTTGCCAAGAGGCAATTGCCGGATGAATTCGGCATATTAAAAAAGGTTAAGGATTATGTTTATGGAGATTCGGTTTTGAGTTTTTTTGTGAAGAACACCGGGGGTGCCTGATTAAGACACTGGCAGTTTTCAAGAAACTAGCAGTTTTCAAGAAACTAGCAGTTTTATCTGCGTAATCATATAATAAGTCATTAAGTTTATCGTTAACTCATTTGAAAGCAGGAGGGAAAGTGAGTAAGATCGCAATATATCCCGGTACGTTTGATCCTATCACTAACGGCCATATAGACCTTATAAGAAGGTCGCTGAAGATATTCAGAGAAGTTGTAATTGCCGTCGCGCCGAGTCAAAAAAAGGAGCCCCTTTTTCCGATTAAGGAAAGACTGGAGTTAATACAGCGGGCGGTTAAGACCTTAAAACGAACACGGGTCGAATCTTTTAACAGCCTTCTGGTTGATTATGCGGCGCGTAAAAAAAGTATAGCTATCATAAGGGGGCTCAGGGCTGTCTCTGATTTTGAGTATGAACTGCAGATGGCCCTTATGAACAGGCGCCTTAATGCGAACATTGAGACGGTGTTTATGATGCCGAGCGAAGAATATACCTTTCTTACGTCTACAATGGTCAAGGAAGTGGCGTCTTTTGGGGGCGACATCAAAGGGTTGGTGCCTGCGGCGGTTGAAAAGGCGTTGATCAAAAAATTCAAGTAAAAATTATCAATTAGCAATTATCATTGCAAATTCGGGATAGTGATAAAGCTCTTTTAAATGATAAATGCTAATTTCACAGTTTAAAATTAAGAATTGGGATTTGTTACTTCCAGGGCGGAAGTTCTTGCCAGTTGCTCCCTAAGGAATCGATTGATAACAGATAAAAATGGGATATCTGAAAATAATTATAGCAATATTGATCTGGAGTTCCCTTGGAATATTTGTCAGAAAGATCGATCTTCCAAATACAGGCATTATTTTTTATCCCGCGGTAATTGCCGGATCAATTCAGCTTATGGCTCTGTTAGTTACCGGGCAGATCAAAAATGAAATCAAAAATGACAACAGTCTGAAAGACGTCTTTCTCCTTATACTTATCCCTGTTGTTTTTATCGCAAATACTTTCCTCTTTTTTTTCGCTTTTAAAAATACTACCATTGCAAATGCGGTGCTTACGCATTATACAGCCCCGATATTCGTTGCCTTACTGGCGCCTTTATTTTTGAAGGAAAAAATTCTTAAGGCGGCATGGCTGGCGATATTTCTTTCGTCGGCCGGGTTATGGTTTATTCTCGGAGCGCCGGCCTCAAGCGAAATTATTTCTTTTTCAGACAATGAACGGCAGGGCGTAATTGCCGGAGTTCTCTCAGGGCTTACATATGCTTTTTTAATACTTGTTATAAGGGCAATTGCAAAGAAATATTCTACCCTGTTTATTGTTTGCGTCCAGAACTGCCTTGTCGCCTTAATGCTTATTCCGTTTATTATCGGTATTCCGCTTACGCTTCAGACGCTGCCTTATGTGCTTATTCTGGGGATAGTACATTCAACCATTGCGCCGTTTCTGTACGTGCAGGGTTTTCATAGTGTTAAAGCCAATGAGGCGGCTATTCTTGGATATCTTGAACCTGTTGGAGCGATCCTGCTGGCGCTGATTTTTTTGCACGAGATACCAGCCGGTGAGGCGTTATTGGGCGGGGTGCTTATTGTATTTTCCGGGTTTATGATCCTGAGGAACAGGACTGCCTAAAGCTGTTCTTCCATTTCCGCTGGTTCAGGGGCGTCCTGCTGCTCTGAAAAGGTCAGCAGTTCTTTTTCGAGTTCGCCAATGCGCTTCTTCTGAGCCCTGCCCGCTATCAGTTTCCTCCACAATGTTGGAATGAACAGAAGTATCCCGGTCAGGATTCCCGTGGAAAAGGCAAGGGCAAGAATAAAAGCAAGAGAACCTTCGAATGTCCAGGTAACTAACGTTACCGTTATTACTTCGAGATTTTGCACGGCAAAGAACATAAAAGCCAGGGCGAGAAATAATGCCAGAAATAGAAAAAGCTGCATAACCTGATTATAATAGGAAAATTTATAAAAATAAACAGCAAAATAAAAGACCGGGTTATATTGTCTCTGCCGGGCAGTGGTATGACCCGGATTCAGGAAGGTGTATAATATTATTCCATAAAATACGGTTTGTACGGAATTCTTTGAAGATAGGGGAACAATGCAGGAAACGCCGATGAAGGAAACATTTTTTTATTCAGAACCTGTTGAATCTGTGCTGGAGCTTGTAGGTAATACACCGCTGGTCAGGATAAATAAACTGGTTGAGAAGAACTCAGCGTCCATATTCGCAAAAGTAGAGTTTTTCAATACCTGCGGTTCGATCAAGGACAGGATCTGTAATTCAATGATAGAATCCGCGGAAAGAGAAGGTAGGATAAAACCCGGAGACACTATAATTGAACCAACATCCGGTAATACGGGGATAGGCCTGGCTTTTGTATGCGCAGCAAAGGGTTATAAGCTTGTGCTTACCATGCCTGAGACAATGAGCATTGAAAGAAGGAATATGTTGAAGGCATTTGGCGCCGAGTTGATCCTGACGGAGGGCCCCAGGGACATGATCGGAGCGGTAGAAAAAGCTCAGGAATTAGCTGATGAGAAACAGTACTTCCAGCCTCAGCAGTTTAAGAACCCTGCAAATCCCGAAGCCCACAGAAAAACAACAGCCAGGGAAATCATCGCGCAAATAGGCGCTCCGGATGCTTTTGTCGCCAGCGTCGGTACGGGCGGGACGATTACCGGGGTTGGTGAGATTCTGAGAAAGGAACGGGGTGATCACGTAAAAATTGTCGCTGTTGAGCCGGCAAAGAGTCCGGTCCTTTCCGGAGGTAAACCGGCCCTGCACGGTATTCAGGGAATTGGCGCCGGTTTTATACCGGATGTGCTTAATAAGAATGTGATTGACGAAATAATAAGGGTATCGGATGAGGATGCGTTTGATATGACAAGGAGGATCATCAGGGAAGAAGGGATACTTTGCGGAATATCATCGGGTGCAAATCTGTTCGCTGCGGTCAAAGTGGCCCGGGAGCTGGGAAAAGACAGGAAGGTTGTTGTTATTTTCCCGGATACAGGGGAGAGATATATTAGTACGGAGTTGTTTAATAATGACTGATTGGTTACAGAAGGGAACAGTCCTTCACTCAAGTGAAACAAATGCAAAATGTCCGCCTTTACAGACCTCGGCCCGTTGCTTCGCCCCGAGGCGAGCGAGACGGGTAAAATTAACAATTAACAGTGCAATTTTTTTGATTATTTTTAGATGCTAACTTTACACTTATAATTTTGAAATTTATCTGTTATGAAACTGATTGGTTACAGAAGGGGATAGTCCTTCACTCATTCTCCCCCTAAGGGTGACCACTAAATTAACAATTAGCAATTTAGTGCCACCCTTCGGTCAAGCACAATGAAAGGACAACTAACTATTATTAAATTCACTCGCTTAACACCTGCCTTTATCTGCGGCAGACAGCTCGCTATGCATTCAACAATGATAATTTTGATATGAAACTTATTAATCATACTGACAGCAGTATACTTGATACGATCGGGAAGACGCCGCTTTTGTGTCTTAACAGGATATCAGCGCGTATCACCGGTAATGTAAAGATATACGCGAAACTTGAGAGGTATAATCCCGGGGGGTCGGTCAAAGACCGTGCAGCCTTTCAGATGATTAAGGATGCTGAAGAGTCAGGATCACTGAACAGGGATAAGATAATTCTTGATTCAACATCAGGCAATACCGGGATAGCATATGCCATGATCGCCGCTGTTAAGGGCTATAAAGTAAAGATCGTGATTCCCAGAAACGCGAGCCGGGAGCGAAAAAAGATTATTGAAGGGTTTGGAGCTGAAATTGTGTATTCAAGCGAATTTGAAGGCTCTGACGGAGCCATTAAACTGGCGAATGAGATCTACAGCCGGGACCCTGACAGATACTATATGCCTGACCAGTACAACAACCCGTCAAACTGGAAGGCGCATTATCTCAGTACAGGCCCGGAGATAATAGAGCAGACAAAAGGCTCCATAACGCATTTCGTTGCTTCAATAGGTACATCAGGTACCATAATGGGAACTGGAAAGGCTTTGAAAGAGTATAATCCTGAAATAGAGGTCATAGCCATACAGCCTGATGACGCAATGCACGGAATTGAAGGGCTTAAGCATATGGAAAGCTCTATAGTGCCCGGCATTTATGATCCGAAGTTTCCTGACAAAATAATTAATGTAAATACAGAGACTGCTTACGATATGGTTAAAAAAATAACTCTTATTGAGGGACTGCCGGTCGGGCAGTCATCAGGCGCGGCAGTGGTCGGGGCTCTGCAGATAGCTGAAAATATAGATGAAGGATTTATAGTGGTCATTTTCCCTGATGGCGGAGACAGATATCTCAGTCATGAAATATAGGACAAATAACTGAAAATGTAAATTTAACATTGCATAATTATCATTGATAATTGCTAATTGTTAATTTTGCCCGTCTCGCTCGCCTCGGGGCGAAGCAACGGGCCGAGGTCTGTAAAGGCGGACACTTTGCATTAAATAAGGGTAAATTATTTGCACTCTGTGGCATTATTGAAGAAAGATGAAACTAAGCAAAAGCACTATTGATAAAATATGCCGGCATGCCCTGGATGAATATCCGGATGAATGCTGCGGCATCATAACCGGTCATGAGCAGGGCCAGGTTGTGCATTTATGCGAAAACATTCAGAACCGTCTCCACGCGGAAGACCCGTCAGAGCACCCCAGAGACGCCAGGACGGCTTATGCTATTGAAAGAAAGGAATTTGACAGGATAGTTTTATCGGCAAAACAGCGCGGTGAGGGCATAATCGCGTTCTATCATTCACATATAGAGCATGACGCGTATTTTTCAGTGACAGATGTCGAGGCGCAGACAGTTTTTGGAGAACCTGAGTTTCCGGAAGCTATGCATATCGTGGTTTCAGTTAGAGACAGAAAGCTCTATGAGATTAAATATTTTAAATGGGACACTGATAAAAAAGATTTCCTCGGTTTTTCCGCCCCCTGGCTGAAATTGCCGGAGGAGTATTAATCCCCCGGCTTCAACTCACTTTAAGAACTGTATTGTCAAAGGATATTTGTATGGCTCCCCGTTACTGGTCTTAACTGAAGCAATAATTACCAGGACCAGGTCGGCAATTAACAGGCCTATCAACAGGAACCAGCCGATAACAACCAGTACAAGAAGCGCGGCTATAATTCCGTAGATCGTCATTGATATCTGGAAGTTAAGGGATTCTTTGCCGTTCTTATCAACAAGAGGAGACTCATTTTTCTTTATAAGCCATACAATTAACGGTCCCAGAATATTTCCCAGAGGAATTCCAATCAGACCTGAAAGCGCTGTCAGATGGCAAAGCATTGCGAATGTTTTTTCCTGTTTGGCGGCATTTTCTGTCATATCACCCTCCTTATTAGCTTGGTTGTTTAGCCGATCTGTTTGCGGATATTTCCATTATTTTCCTATTATTTTTACCAGGACTCTTTTTCTACGGCGGCCGTCAAATTCTCCGTAAAAAATCTGCTCCCACGTGCCGAAATCAAGTTTTCCTTCTGTGACCGCGACCACTACTTCCCGCCCCATGATCTGTCTCTTCATATGGGCGTCGGCATTATCTTCGCCGATATTATGGCGGTACTGTGAGACAGGCGCGTGGGGAGCGAGCTTCTCCAGCCAGATATCATAATCGTGATGAAGACCGGGTTCGTCATCGTTTATAAATACTGAAGCGGTTATATGCATTGCGTTAACAAGGACCAGGCCGTCCTTGATGCCGCTTTTTTTGAGGCAGTCTTCAACTTCAGGTGTGATATTTATTAAGGCCCGGCGAGTTGGGACTTCAAACCATAATTCTTTGCGAAAGCTTTTCAAGGTTTTTCAGGTTCTGAAATTTGATTGTTAAACTACTTCAACCCTGTTACGGCCGTTCTTTTTGGCTTCGTACATCGCGATATCGCACTCATTTATCATTTTTTCACCGCTTTCAATATCAGGGGATGGCGCGCTGGCCACGCCGATACTTACGGTGATCTTTTTGTCAGGCATGCTCGGGAATTTGTGACTCGATATCATTTTCATTACTCTTGTCGCGGATTTCAGAGCAGCCGCCTTGTCTGTCTGGGGAAGTAATACAACAAATTCTTCACCGCCCCATCTGGCAATGATATCAATTTCCCTAAATACGCTTTTCAATATCTTTGCCAGATCGTGCAGGACCATATCTCCGACGTGATGGCCGTGGTTGTCATTGATTGCCTTAAAGTGGTCTATGTCTATCATCAGCCCCGAAAGCGGAGTCTTGTATCTTTCTGTTCTTTTGAATTCTTTCTCAAGTACGGTCTCAAAACGCCTTCTGTTAAAAAGCTCAGTTAAAGGGTCAGTTACTGCAAGTACCTCAACCCTTTCCAGGAGTTCTTCCAGCTGACGGTTTTTAAGTCTTAATTCATCCTGCAGTGATTTCGTCCTGAGGCACGCGTATATCCTGGCATTCAGCTCCATTTCCTCAAACGGTTTGGAGATATAATCATCAGCACCTGACTCCAGTCCGGTGACTTTATCCGGTGTCGATCCCTTGGCTGTAAGCATAATGACGGGTATCCCCTTGGTGCCCTGATTGAGCTTCAACCAGCGGCATACCTCTTTCCCGTTTAAATCAGGCAGGACGATGTCAAGCAGTATAAGGTCCAGGGTCTGGGTCTTTGCGGCATTTATCGCGGACTTACCGTCTTCGACCCAGATGACATCATATCCTTCTTTCTTTAAGAAGACAGATACTTTTTCCGCCTGGGTTTTGCTGTCTTCAACAAGAAGGATCTTCGCTTTTGCCATTGTTTATTCCTTTAGTGGTAATACTCAGCCTGAGGTACAATACCCTGTTTATGCTGCTTCTATCCTGTTCCGGCCTTTCTTTTTCGCATCATACATTGCAAGGTCAGAGGCATTGATCAGTTTCTCTCCACTATCAATCTTGGGGGAGGGTACACTTGCAATGCCGATACTTACAGTGATTTTTTTGTCGGGAACGCTGGGGAACTTGAAATTAGAGATCTTCTTCAGTACTCTTTCTGCCGACTTCCTGGCCGCTTCTTTATCTGTCTGGGGCAGCAGGATTATAAATTCTTCACCGCCCCATCTTGCCACAATATCAACTTCCCTGAAAGTGTTTCTTAATATGGACGCTGTGTCTTGAAGAATTTTATCCCCTATATTGTGACCGTATTCGTCATTGACCTCTTTAAAGTGATCTATGTCTATCATCAGGCAGGAAAGGGGTGAATTGTATCTTCTTGTTTTCTTGAATTCTTTTTCAAGAACAGTCTCATAACGCCGTCTGTTAAAGAGTTCGGTTAACGGATCAGTGATTGCCAGAATTTCGACCCTTTCCAGGAGTTCCTCCAACTGACGGTTCTTCAGACTTAACTCATCCTGCAGTGACTTTGTTCTGAGGCAGGCGTATATCCTGGCGTTAAGCTCAATTTCATCAAATGGCTTTGGAATATAATCATCTGCTCCCGCTTCCAGGCCGAGGACCTTATCAGGGATTGAACTTTTTACAGTCAGCATTATTATAGGTATTGCCCTTGTGCTTTGATTGAGCTTTAACCACCTGCATACCTCATCGCCGTTTATATCGGGAAGGACTACATCAAGCAGTATAATGTCCAGTTCAATTGTCTTGGCGGCATTGATCGCGGATTTTCCGTCCTGGACCCAGACAACTTCATATCCCTTATTTTCCAGAAACTTCTTAATATCCTCAGCCTGGGTCTTGCTGTCTTCAACAAATAATATTTTCGCTTTTGCCATTAGTTATACCTTAAATTGCCCGGATGGTGCATGTCCAGAACATAATTAATCTTATCACAACGCAATTCAGACTATCAGGACGTTATTCTTTTATAAACTTATTCCCATGTTTTTTCAAGCTTAATCAGCGCCGGCCGGCTGGAATGATCATATTAATCACCAATACCGGGATTATAATCATATCCAGGCGCTGAATTATTTCTAATCATAAAAGCAGCATGGTTATATGTCTGTCAATCGACATTTTCAAAGGATTACATTCATTCCGGCTTTTTATTCTAAAGATCAGCTTCTACTTCAAGGCCCATCAGCACGGCATCTTCAGGAGGTTTGTGATAATAGCCCGTTCTTTTTCCAATAAGCACGAAACCAAATTTTTCATACAGTTTGACCGCGGCTCTGTTTGACTCTCTGACCTCAAGGGTTATGAAATCTATATCAGGCTCCGACATGAGTAGTTCCTGCAAAACTTCCCGGAGCAGTCTGCTCCCGACCCCCAGACGTCTGAATTCAGGTGTAACTGCAAGGTTTAAGATATGTGTCACCTCCAGTATTGTACGCAGGCATACATAACCGATTAAACGGTTATTAAAAAGAGCGACCTTTAAGTTTGCACTTTTATTGCCTATTTCATAAATGAACGAAGTTTTGCTCCAGGGGGTTGTAAAGCACAGATGTTCCAGGTCAATGACCTCCTGGATGTCATCAGGCGACATGTTTCTGATCTCTACTTCTTCCAATTTATCTCTGCCTCAGACTTTCTTGCATAAAAAGGGGTAAGGCCCGCAGGATCGGTGAGCTCTCCCTTTTTTATTATTTCCAGGGCCGCTTCCGCAATACTTGACGCTGAAGGTGTCATCCTTGATGCAGGGGCAAAAAGAGCATTTTCCCGCAGGGTGTCCTGAATGATGTTTTTGTATTTAACAGCACCGTTACCGGTGAAGACCGTAGGCTCTTTAATGCTTTTTATAAGTTCAACAGGGCTTATTGCCGTCTCCGGCATGATCTTTACGCAGGTATTGCCGTCCCATCTGTAACGCCCGGCATATACTTCATTTCTTCTTGCGTCAAGCATGGGGCAGATCTGATAATGACAGAACGGAATAGTACTTGCGAACGCGTCAAGAGTGGGCACGGGAACAACGGGTTTGCCTGTTGCGTAGGATAACCCTTTTATAGTACTGAGCCCGATCCGAAGTCCTGTAAAAGAACCCGGCCCGATGGATACAGCAAAGGCATCCATGTCATTTATCGAAAGACAGGAAGCTTTCAGTATCAAGTCAATCGAGGCCGTCAGCCGTTCAGCATACGCTATACTGACGTCTACTTTAAGTTCCCCGATCAATCCTTTATTGCTGTCGAGAATCGCGGCGCTGCCCGCAACAGTGGCTGTTTCTATAGCCAAAACCTTCATAGGAGGTAGTTTAACTAATATCGATCTTCAATTGCTCGCTCGCCTCGGGGCGAAGCAACGGGCCTCGTGCGAAGCCTACGGGTCAATTGCCAATTGTCAATGGCTGTTACCGGCGTTGACTTCATGATAATCTAAATACTATCATCTAAAGGGCAATCTGGAGAACAAACTTTGGAAAATAAAGAGAAAAAAGACGTTTTTGACATAATCTGGGACTTTTTTGCGTCTGTTAAGCTTGCTGTGGTTATCCTTATCACTCTGGCCCTGACATCAATAATAGGGACTATTGTTGAACAACG
>VAPB011181641.1_pt1 | contig 23107 bp, 20 predicted proteins | sample 3395101 | NCBI WGS metagenome assembly VAPB01 (sample SAMN08290433, study PRJNA428436) | hydrothermal vent metagenome | isolation source: Deep-sea hydrothermal vent chimney | place: Indian Ocean: Southwest Indian Ridge | reverse complement strand
TTTGCCTTTGCGATATGTTCACTGTCTTTCAGCGCGGCAAGGGCCCCTTTTTGAGCCGGGGTGTTGATATTAAACGGCTGACGAATTTTGTTCATCTCTGTGATAATAGAAGAATCGGCAATGCCATAACCTATTCTCAGGCCTGCAAGCCCGTAAATTTTGGAGAAAGTCCTTAATATGAGAACATCCCTGCCGTTTCTAAAATATTTCATGCTGTCAGCATAATCCGGTGAGCTGACGTACTCATAATAGGCTTCATCAATAACTACAAGTACTCCTACGGGCACTTTTTCCATAAATCTGTCCATCTCTGAGGCTGTATTAATCGTACCGGTTGGATTGTTGGGATTGGCAATAAAGATAATCTTTGTTTTATCCGTTATTGCGGATGCCATTGCGTCAAGGTCATGACGCCAGTCTTTGAGCGGAACAATAATATTTTTCCCGCCTGCCGCCTGCACGATCATGGAGTAGACTACAAAAGAAGGGTGCGCCATTATCGCCTCATCACCGCTTCTCATAAATGTTCTCACTGCCAGCTCAATGATCTCGTTAGAACCGTTGCCGAACAGTACCTCATCCTGATCTATCCCCAATTTGCCGGACAAGGCGGTCTTTATATAATGGTTTGTTCCGTCCGGGTATCTGTTCAGACCGCTGAAACTGGTGCGCAGCGCCCTGACTGCGAGGGGCGAAGGCCCGGCAGGGCTTTCATTGGAAGCGAGCTTGATCGAGTCATGGATACCCAGCTCCCTCTCCAGTTCCTCAATAGGCTTCCCCGGAACATAAGGGGTAATATTTTTTATGTGTTCTGGAACATGCAGCATTGCTAGTTATTTGTTAATCGGTATTCGTTAATCGTTTAACTAATAACGTATAACCAATTTCGCAGTTTGCGTCTTACTCGGCAGACGGGTAAGATCCGAGGACCTTAAGATACAGGCACTCTTTTTTAACTTCGTGAAGCGCCTTCTTGATATTTTCATTATCTGCGTGAGCCTCCATATCTACAAAGAATATATACTCCCACGCCTTTCTCTTCGACGGCCTTGATTCAATCTTGGTAAGATTGATTTTATGTTTTGCGAAATGCCTCAGTATTGTATAAAGGGCTCCGGGCTTGTCCTTGATAGAGAACATAATGGATGTTTTGTCTTTGCCTGATTTTGGTGATGAATCCCTGGAGATTACCAGAAAACGGGTGAAATTGTTCTTGTAATCTTCAATCCCTTTTTTAACGAACTTCAGCTTGTACACAGAGGCAGCCAGCTCGCTTGCAACCGCGGCGGCAGAACGGTCCTTTGACACGCGCTTTGCAGCGGCAGCGGTGCTCAATTCCTCAATAACGGGAATACCCGGATAGTTCGCATTCAGCCAGCCCCTGCACTGGGCCGTAGCCTGCGGGTAAGAGTATATGCTTTTGACATCCGACTTTTTCCCGGATTTTGATAAAAGGTTGTGCGATACACCGAGCATTATCTCAGACGCGATTTTAAGATCAGAGTCAATGAACATATCAAGAGTATGATTAACAACTCCCTCCGTAGAGTTCTCTATCGGCACGACACCGTACATGACGTTGCCCCTTGTAACCGCTTCGAAGACCGCCCTTATGGTGCTTTCAGGCATATAATGCGTTGAAGGGCCGAATTGTCTTTTTGAAGCAAGATGTGTGAACGTGCCGGCAGGGCCCAGATAAGCAACCTTTAAAGGCTGCTGCAGTGAAAGCGATGCTGAAAGTATCTCCCTGTATAATGATTTAAGAACGGAATTCGGGAACGGTCCCTTATTCTGCTCTGTGAGTCTGTCAAGGATCTGTTTCTCACGTGCCGGAGAATGCGGGCTTTGACGTTTGTTCTTCTTGGCTTCCCTGATCTTCAGGACAATCGCAGTCCGCTTATTCAGCTGGTCCAGAATTTTCAAGTCAGCCTTGTCAATTTCAAGCCTGAGTTTATCGATTTTGGCCATAATTAGTCCCCCACCCGAAATAAAGAAGAAGATATTGTGCGAATAGCTACTTTAGCAATTTTTCTACTATTTTTCAAGGGTTTAAAATAGTAGGGAGATGTCATAATGAAGTTTATTCTGAGAAAATTGTTGCAGAATCAGTTTGTGCTTTATGGATGTTTTTTCCTTATGAATATCTTGATTTTCTGAAATTGCTATGTTACCCTATTTATAAAGGTTGACAATTGTCAACCGCTATATGTTTAGTTGATAACGTAACTAGCTATTATATAAAGAATATATAATGGGAGGCAATGAGCAAAATCATGGTCAAAGGTGATTATATATCAGTTACGCAACTTGCTGAGATTTTGGGAATCAGCAGGAGTGCTGTTCATAAAAAAATTAAGGCAGGTCAAATAGAAGCAGTAAGAATAGGGAGAAGTTTTGCCATACCTCGAAAATATTTTACTGAGATCATGGGCAGAACTTTGAGCGGCAAAAACAAAAAAATAATTGATCAGGCAGTCAAAAAAACATTTGCCGAATACGGAGAAGTATTAAGGCTTTTAGGAAAAGAATAAATAATGCTTAAAAGGCTTACCGTAAAAGAAATTGAACATATTACTTTTAAGATGGCACGTGAAATGCTGTCATATAATGAACCCATTCCGGATTTCTCTACCAGGCCCCCAAATATTTTAGAAAGCTGTCTGGCCGCGCCTTTTCAGACCTTTGAGGGAAAATTCTTATATCAGGGTTTTACATTTAGAGCGAGTATGCTTTTTTACCTTATGATAAAAAACCATCCATTTGAAAATGGCAATAAAAGAGTTGCCATGACCACATTATTTACTTTTCTATATGCGAATAAAAAATGGTTAATAGCTGACACTCAGGAACTGTACAATTTAACAGTGTGGGTTGCGCAGAGCCCTTCCCTGTTCAAAGATGAAGTTGTAAGAGCAATAGATAAATTTCTAAGAACACATATGAAAGTAATAAAACATTAAAGCGGTAATCAGCCGTCTTCCTTCATTATGTTAACACCGGAACTTGTGCCTATTCTGGTTGCCCCTGCCTCAACAAAGTTCAAGACATCTTTTAATGTTTTAATTCCACCGGCCGCTTTGATACCCATTTTCCCTTTTACAGCGTTTCTCAGCATTTCCACATCGCCTACTGCCGCTCCGGCAGGCGCAAAGCCGGTGGATGTTTTAATGAATTCAGCTCCTGATTCCAGGGCTGTCAGGGCCGCGCTGATCTTCTGGTCGTCTGTGAGATAATAAGTCTCAATTATAATTTTATGAATTACATCAGGGGTGGCTGTTACTATGTCTGAAATTTCTTTTTTTACCGCATCCCACCTGCTTTCTCCTGCGGCGCCAAGGTTTATGACTATATCCAATTCATCAGCACCCAGCAGAACAGCCTCCATTGACTCAAAGATTTTCACCTTGCTTGTCGACATACCAAGCGGAAAACCTATTACAGTGGTTACTTTTCTGTCTGTTCCTGACAGCAGTTTCTTTGCCATGCCTATATGGCACGGCTGAACACAGACTGAAAAGAACCCGTACCGTATTGCTTCATCACAAAATTTCTTAATATGAGTCTCTGTTGCATCAGGCGCAAGAAGGGTGTGATCGATCAGACTAGCAATTTCGGGCATAAGGTACGTTCTCCTTGATGTAGTTATTGACATGCCTTTTGTAGGCAGAGTGCAGTTCTTTTGTTATCCTGCCGGGCTTTGATATTGCACTGTTGTCCACGTGAGATACGGGAAGTACTTCAAGAGTTGTATTTGATATGAACACCTCCTGAGCGCTGAAAAGGCTTTCACGCCTGAATTTCCCCTGTCTGGTCCTGATCTTCAGCTTTCTGGCGCAATCAAGGATTATTCTTCTGGTTATTCCGTCCAGAATGCCGACATCTATGCCGGGTGTGTGAAGGACATTGTTCTTTACGAAAAATATATTGGTTATTGTCCCCTCGGCAAGGTATCCCTTCTGGTTCAGCATGACCGCCTCGAATGCACCCCTGTTCTTTGCTTCGATTTTCGCAAGTATATTATTCAGGAAATTAAGGGATTTGATCTTTGGATTGAGTGAGTTCCTGAAGTTCCGTCTGGTCCTGACTATTGCCACTTTCATGCCTTTCTGATAATAATGTTTCGGATATCCTTTAAGTAAATTGGACATTATAACCAGGGTTGGCTTCGGGCAGAGAGACGGGTCAAGGCCTAAGGGGCCCTCGCCCCGCGAAATGCTTATTCTGATATACGCGTCTTTTTGTTTATTCGCAGTCATGGTTTTGTAAATGGCCTGCTTGATGCCGTCGTGGGTTTTCGGGATCTTAAGGCCGATCATCGAGGCTGAGCGGAACAGGCGTTCAATATGCTCGTCTATCTTAAAGACGACACCACGGTACGCCCTTAATGTTTCGTAGATACCGTCGCCGTACAGAAAACCGTGGTCAAAAACAGAGATCTTTGCCCTGTTTTTTGGAACTAGTTTGTTATTGAGGTATATCACAGTGTCAATTTTAACATGATAAAGGAATGTTTTTACATGTTTGACACTTATACGAAACCTAAATTATACTAAAATCTCCTGATTAGGGAGTGCTTGTGCGCCTGTGGAGTACATAGGGTTCTGTCCGCCTATGGCGGAAAATCCAGACCTTTATGTTATTTTAATTGCAAGGTGGTTTCGGCCACTGGAATGTTGGTTATATGACGCTTGGAAAGTTGTAAATTATAGAATAAGGGAGTGCTTGTGCGCCTGTGGAGTACATAGGGTTCTGTCCGCCTATGGCGGAAAATCCAGACCTTATGTAGTTTTTTGTAGCGAACTGATTTCGATAAGCTGAAAATTATAGAATAAGGGAGTGCATAGGGTTCTGGTGTCCCTCCTGGACTTCAAATCCAGTGTTGCCTGCCAAAAGTGGGCAGGGTGGGTTCGATTCCCACACGCTCCCACCATATACCATTCGGTATATGGCACGCCATTACACTTCGCCGGGGTTTCGCCATAGCAAGGCTTCGCGACGGCGAGAAGCTTCGAGTAATTGCCGCGTTCCACCCCCGGGGTGGAACATGGTCTCTTGCTCTATTGCCAAATGTCTGTGCCACTATTTTTTGGTTGTAAATTTCTGAATTACTAAAGAAAAGATAAATATTGTTAGCAGGACGATTCCTGCTGGCACTAATATAAGCGGTATAATCAAGACGGCTAAATATATATACCCTATAACACCACTACCAAACATTTACTTACCCCCGGACGGCGGTAGAATGTCTATACCTTCTATATACCAAAACAGGCGGGGAAAGCAAGGAAAATCCAAGTATCCATAAATGCCCAGGGAGCAATACCATGCTTCGCCATAGCGAGGCATCGCGACGGCGAATTGTAATAACGAGAAACAAAAAGTGAGGTAATCGTAGCTTCAGCGGAGTTTACCGCTCCCACCATTATTTCCAAGGACGTTTTATGGCCCGTTCAAACCTGTAGCCCCGATATCCCAATTACCATATAGAGCGACAGGACATACATCTATTATCTTTGGAGCCTTTCCCACACTCCAGACAGCGTCTTTATGCAGTAATGACTGAAATATCGCGCACTGGTCTATTCCACTGTCTTTCTGAGGCCCTGCACTGCCTGAAATGCCTGTTGTTAAATCTATATCAGGTTGGTCTGTGAAACTGTTGGCATCAACACCTAACCCTTGCCATCCTGTAAAATCATATTCTGTAGTACCGCTTTTAAAATGATCGCCGATTCCGGTAGCAAGGTAATAGATATTGTTATCAATAGTATGTAAGGATGTGTCATTAACCTGAATTAAATAATCTTTTATACCCCAGATGTCACTAAAATCTGATACATAAAATATATTATTGACTACTACACTACCTGCATCAAATAATAGCATCGGAGTATTATATGTATTAATAAAAGTGTTATTAACTGCATAAATACAGGTGTTCGGGCCGGTACCCATGCCATTATTACCGCTATTAACACATAAATTGCCGATAAATTTTAGATCAGTGCAGATATCTGTTTTACCCCCGGCAACAAGACAATCATCAGTAATATCATGCAGATTGTTATAAAGCATATCAACAATGCCGGCAACTACCATTCCATGATCAACGTTCTCAATTTCGTTCCCCTGTATAAGACAGGAATTGCAGCTTAAAAAATTCACGCCATTTCTGTCGCCGGAAATGGCATTACCCTCTGTATCTGTAGGAGTGCCGTATATGTAGTTATTCAACACTTGTACATTATTATATGTTGCACCACCGCGGGACCTAAACTTAATTATCCCTGAGAAGTAAGCAAGAGTATACTTCGAAGATGCAACATAATAAGAGTCAGTGTGAATATATCTGATGTCATTTCCTGAAATGGTAACATCTGATATTGCTATTACAGGAGTATTCTGTGAGGTATTAAACTCAATCGCATCATAACCGATATATCTGAATATATTGCTTAATATGTTAATTCCATTCTGATCACCTGTTGGAAATGCATATACAGCAGAGTCCCTTGATTTCTCCAGTTGAAGATTTTGTATTGTAATATTGCTTCTATCAGATATATTAAAAATATGATCCAAAGTTGCATAGGAGATCTCATTTGTAGCCGGTGCACTTCCATCATTTGTCTTTACATATAGTTCCTGATTAATTACATCATAGCTGCATGATGAAGCAGATAGATCTCCCGGTTGATTATTAACCATAAAAATATAATTATCACCTGCTGTTGCTAAATCCACGTCTCCCGGGGCATGAATATAAATCTTATAATTAGGATCACCATCATGAAACCACTCTCCTGCACTCAACGTATCTTTACTGCTGCCTTCTGTCAATTGTGTCCATGAACCAACACCCCCGGAGTAAATAAAGGCAGGTTTGTAATATAATCTGCTTTTATAGGTATTGCCTGAGTCAAGTTGCCATTTAATTCCAGGCACTTCATCGGCAACACAATCCATAACAGTGGTGCTGTCTTCAAAAACAGAATATGGAACTGTGGTAAGAGATACTTTATATTCACTGTTTGTTCCTGTGGCTGTCCATCCGTTTATGTACGTTTCCCCGGAGATTACGGGTGTGTGTCCTGACTCAGCATCATATGTCAGGTTATCAACCGGCGGAGTTATAGCCTGAGTGGGTTTAATTGTTCCATTGTCATCACACAGGATGATAGTATCTCCTGATTGTATAACACCCCCGGCATTGGCATTATGAGTTTCAACGCTCATAGTAGTTGCGCTATTTCCACAAGCTTTAGCTGATGCTATTGCCGCTGTCCCGCCTTCCTGTATATAGTAAGCTGGAAAGGGTGATAATTCTGGCCTGCTATTTTCTCCCTCTTCACTGCTGCCGCAGGCACCCAGAAGAAAGGGTAAAAAGCACAAACTGACTAACTTTATATATCTCATTTTTGCCTTGTTTTTGCGATAAATACTGCACAATAGTGTTACACCTATATGGATTAAAGTCAATGCAGGGTAACAATGGGTTTCTGCTCAGTTGTAGGAGTGTGGCCGCTTACTAAAGATAAAAGGAGGGGAAAAACCGACAGATTTATCCTTATGTGATTTGCATCACAGACCGCCGGGCTTAAATGCATTAATCTATCCTTATGTGGAGAAGAGCTTATGAGAGGATACCCAGTAATATACGGGTAAAATTCTTCAGCGGCGCGGACATATATTATGGTACAGTTACAAATCTCTCGGAAAAAGGTATGTTTATTAAAACAAGGGTGAGCTTTCCTTTGCAGCCACAATTAAAAATACTTATTCCTTTGAAGTTTGCCGTTATGAGAATCTCCGCGCTTACCAGAAGCTTTGGAACTTCAGGCAATATGTATGACGGCATAGGCGTCGAGCTGGTCAGCCCCCCTCAGAATTATCTGGAATACATCGGCAGTCTCAGAAGCGGCACGAAGATTTTAAAATGAGCTTAATGCCTGCATGTAATCAGCGAAAAGGCCGTATATTTCGCCGCTGAAGGCAGATCCATCCAGACAAAATATAAGCCCTTAAAATCGGGAAGCGCTTCCTGATTTTAAGGGCTTAATTCAGTTTTAAAAAATACTGATTTTTTCAGGTCTGATATCTTTAGATTTTTCTAATTAAAGTGGTAAGATACACCTCCGTAGACCTGGCTGGCCTCATAATCCAGATCAATACCTATCTCACCTTCAAGTTCGAAGCTCGCACGGGAGTACTTGTATTCTGCAAATACGGAAATTTCAGGAGTAATCATAAAGTCAACACCGGAAAAACAATCAGCCCCGCGGCTAATATGATTACAACAAATATCAATTTCTTCATGTTGCACATCCTTATGTGGAATTTATCTTGTCAACAATGATATATCAGTATACTTTTTGTCAATAAAATTATACCGTTATAAGCTGAGAAATTATGTCAGTTTTTTATAGTGTGATTTTTCACTTGACTTTGAAAGGGTGTGATGATATCTATTGATAGTGGTTTTATAATAATATTTCTTCAAAAAGGAGGTTTCGGAGTGAAAAAACTGAATTTATTGTTTGTCCTGGTATTCTGTATAGCTGTGCTCGGATTGCCCGGCTGTGGTGACAGCGATGATGAGACCAGCAATGCAGTTGAATCTGTAATCGCCTGGGCACAAGGTGTTCTTGACACAAGTTTTGACACAGACGGTATACTCGTTGATGACCTTGGCGGAGGCAATGATGACGAAGTATTTGGCCTTACCTTTCAAACACTGTCACCGGAAAAAATAGTAGTCGTTGGAACCAGTAATAATGATTTCATGGTTGCCCGGTACAATCAGGATGGAACATTGGATACCAGCTTTGATACTGATGGAATGCGCACGGATGATTTAGGATCACTTGACTGGGCCTACGATGCAGCCATTCAGTCAGACGGAAAGATAGTAGTTGCAGGATGGGGTAATGGTGATTATGTTGTCGCGCGATACAATACAGACGGCACGCCTGATGCAGGATTCGGCGTGGGCGGATTCCGTATAGTCGGCGGCGTTAACGCTGATAGGGCATCAGCAGTGGCCATACAGACAGACGGCAGTATAGTAACTGCCGGGTGGACAGATAACGGCGCTGATATAGATATTCTAGTGGGCCGTTTTGACACTTTCGGTACCGCTGATGTGAGCTTTGGAACTCTTGGATTCTATAGTCTGGATATGTCCGGAGGGAATGACCTTGCCAATGCAATTGCTATTCAGCCTGATGGAAAGATCCTTGTTGCCGGTTATGTTAATACAGGCATAGCAGCAGTTATAAGGCTGAATACTGACGGCACGCCTGACTTTACATTTGACGCGGACGGGATCGTAACTACTCCGGTTGGCGATAGTAGTTTTGTTTACGGCCTTGCCGTACAAACTGACGGTAAGATAGTGATTGCAGGCCAGTATTTTGCATCAGGAGATTACCATACTTTTCTTGCCAGATATAATCCTGACGGCTCTTTAGATACGTCTTTTGATTTTGACGGTATTGTAACAACCCCGATAAGTACTCTTGACGGCGCAAATGATCTTGTACTGCAGTCAGACGGAAGGATTGTAATCGCAGGCAGTGCTGAAGACGCTGTCACTGGAATCGACTTTATGGTTGCCCGGTACCTGACAGACGGTACTCTTGACCCATCATTCGGCACAGGCGGAGTTATTACCACTGATATCAGTGGTTTTGATGATATAGCACATGCGGTCGGAATACAGTCAGACGGAAGGATCGTTGCGGTCGGAATCAGTGATTTAGGAGGAGCAGAAGATACGGTAATAGTGCGCTATAAATAAGCTTAGATTAATTAAGACATAAATAAAAAAAGGGAGGATGATTTCAGCCCTCCCTTTTTTATTAAGGATTTGATTGTTTTGATGTGATCTTTTTCAGATAACCGCCAAGAACTGCAAATGGGATTACAAACAGGATAATAGCATAGTCTGACAGGCCGGCTGTTTCGGCAAACAGAGTTATGATCACGCTGAAAAGTGTTGATAACACGCCTGCGGCAAAGGCATTGGTCAGTTCGTCTTTTCCTGCGATCTTTGCGGCAACGTAACCTCCGAGAAACGTACAGGAGAACCCTATAAAAAGCGATAAATTCTGAAAGGCTTTGGAAGCGAGCAGGTCTGAAGCTATTTGTTCAGCAGATTCGCCGCTGGATGCCATTAAAATGATCGCGACTATACCTATGACCGCCCCGGCAATCAAAGTTCCGATAATGTCAACCATAAAGCCTGTTATTATCGCTTTCGCGTTGAGCTTTTTAATATCTATCACTGAAATCAGTACTCCTCCTTTTCCCGATCAGAAAGTAGTATATCAGAATAATCTTTCAAGTGACTACCGGGTCGGGAATCATTCATATATAAAGGGAAACGATTCCGGACTAGCCGAGCCTGTCCCGACTTGTCGGGAAATGACAAATTTCATTGATTGTTTTGCAATTTACTATTTTTAGTAGTATTATTTTCCAAACAGTATTTCCTCAACCATAATATGAACTCATTTGAGAAAATCAGGATCATTGAGTACCGCGACGGATCGTTTTCCGAGACTGAAGATAATGTTACTTCAGAGAAAAAACTAAAGATCCTGTTAAACAATAAAGAGGTCCTGAGCCTTCTTTGCACACCGACCATGATAAGAGAGCTTGTTGTCGGCTTTGTCCTGTCAGAGGGCCTGATTAAAGACAACAACCCCGGTGAATTACAGCAGGAATGGTGTGCTGAGAGGATAGAGATATTATGGAAAGACAGGGAAATTGAGGTGCGCCTGCCAATGGACCTGCCTGATTCAGCAGCGGCCCTGACATCAGGTTGTGGAAAAGGGTTGACATTCATTTCGGATATATCAGAGGAAGATCTCCCGGTGTTCAGCAATGGCCTGAGAGTAAAGATCGAATCGGTTTTCGGTCTTTACAGGGAATTTCAGAAAAGGTCGGAGCTTTTCAAAACAACCGGCGGAGTGCACAGCGCGGCCCTTTGCAATGAAGACGAGATCATAGTATTTGCCGATGATATTGGAAGGCATAACGCTGTTGATAAAATAATAGGCTACGCATTTCTGGAAAATATTCCTCTCGGTGACAAGATACTTCTCTTAAGCGGCAGGCTTTCTTCAGAGATAACAATAAAGACGATTAAATCCGGTATTCCGATACTTGTAAGCCGCGCGGCTCCGACAGATATGTCTGTAAATATCGCAAGGATATCCAATATTACACTGATAGGTTTTTTGCGGGGGCAGAGAATGAATATTTACAGTGGTTATGAAAGGGTTAATAGTCAGTGATTAGAAATATAAACACTCTTGATAATCGGGACACATCCCATTTGTCTTGACTAAATTATTCTTTTGTTATAAGCTGTTAACTAATGTCAAGAATTGCGAGGACAGTAGCAGTTGGATATCCCCATCATGTGCTTCAGATCGGGAACAATAAGGGTACGGTTTTTTTTGATGACAAGGATTATTTTGTATATTTATATCTGCTTAAGAAATATTCAGACAGATACACATGCCATGTTCTTGCCTACTGCCTGATGCCCAATCATGTCCATCTCCTTCTAAAGCCGGCTCAGGATATATCTCTTTCAAAGGTTATGCAGGGAATCAGTCTATGCTATACCCAGTACATAAACAAGAAATACGATAAATCCGGCCGGCTGTGGGAAAGCCGTTATCATTCCTGCATAGTTGACAAGGAGAATTATTTATGGACAGCGGCCCGTTATATAGAGCAGAATCCCAAGCGGGCCGGCATAACAGGGGCCGAGGAGAATTATCCCTATTCAAGCGCGCGCGCGCATGTATCAGGTGTTAACGACGAAGTCCTGGGCGAGGACATATTCGGCGAACACGGCCGAATGGATTATGTGGATTATCTTCACAGTCATATTGCGCCTGATGAAATAAAGGAGATTATATATTGCACCAGATCCGGATTACCATTTGGTAATAACGCATTCAGAAGGGCAATGGGACAGGGTCTGGGAAAGGATCTGGTTAGAAAACCCCGCGGCAGGCCTCGAAAAAAATCATTTTTGCCATGATTTAGACAGAAGAGGCCCTATTTAAATAGGGACACATCCCGTTTTAATACGCTTTTTACAGTTGATATTTTGACATTCGCGTACAGGGAATTTGTTTCTAATTTGTATATGTAATTTTTTTGTAGTTTTTTGTTATCGATAAAATTCAAAAGTCTTTTTTTTGTTTTTCTTGGATTGGTGAACTCATTGTGTAATGCAGTTTTTTCAGACTGTAACGGCCTCTATTCTGATTTTCTGTTCCGTATATTTCCGTTTGGTGCGTGTTTTGCATAGAGAGAATCGTTACAAAAAAAATATTATTTTTTTAGTGAAAATATGCTCAAAAAATGCTTGCCTCTTGGCAGTGGGATGGTATATACTAAACCACCTTGCGAGAGAAGTTTTCAACACCTTGTTAACAAATGTTTATAACTTGATTTATCCTTCCCAAGGGAACAGATTAAATCTAAATAACAATAGGTAATAATGAGAACGGAAGATGCGTGGGTTCAAACCCTTGATATCATAAAAGACAAAGTCGGCAGCCAGACCTATGATCTCTGGTTCAAGCCGCTTAAAATGCTTCAGCTTAAGGACCAGCAGCTGATCCTTGAGGTTCCTAACAGGTTTTTCAAGGAATGGATAGAGGACCATTATCAGGGGCTGCTCACTGAGGCTGTCGAAGGGCTTTTAAAAGAGAAAGTGGGCATTGAGTTTAAGATCAATGAAGCAAAAAGCGATGTTGCCATTAAGAAGATCGAGACAAAGAGAGAGAACAGGCGGGCGAGATTAGCCAGCCGGGGCATTTTTCTTAATCCTAAATATACATTTGATAATTTTGTTGTTGGTGGGAGCAACCAGTTTGCCCGTGCTGCGGCAATGGCAGTTGCCAACTCCCCCGGAAAAGAGTACAACCCTCTTTTTGTCTATGGCGGCGTAGGCCTTGGCAAGACGCATTTGATGAACGCGATTGGCAATCTGGTAATTGATAAGACGCGTGACATTAAATTGTTGTATGCGCCGGCAGAACAGTTTACCAATGAATTTGTTTATTCCATGAGAAACAACAAAATGGATGAGTTCAAGAGCAAGTACAGGAACCTTGATGTTCTCCTGATCGACGATATCCAGTTCATCGCTGGTAAAAGCGGAACGCAGGAGGAACTGTTCCATACGTTCAATGCACTGTATGATTCGCGTAAACAGATCGTTTTCTCAAGTGACAGGCCGCCCAAGGATATTTCACCTATTACTGAGAGGCTGAGATCAAGGTTCGGCATGGGTCTGATAGCTGATATTCAACTGCCTGACACTGAGACAAAGCTTGCGATCCTTGGCAAGAAATCGGAGATCGAGGGCATACCGCTTCCTCAGGATGTAGCCATGCTTCTTGCATCCAAAATAAAATCCAATATCAGAGAGCTCGAGGCATGTATGATAAGGCTGGGCGCTCATTCTTCACTGTCAGGAAGACCGATCACGGTTGAAATGGCCAAAGAGGTGCTTAAAGACCTGATACATGACGAACAAAGGGCCTTAAGCGTGGAATCCATTCAAAAAACCGTTTGTGAATATTTCGGGATCAAAATGCAGGACATAAAAGCCAGGAAAAGGACGAGGGATATCGCCTTTCCGAGACAGGTGGCCATGTTTTTGAGTAAGACCCTCACTGACTCATCTCTCAGTGATATCGGCAAGAATTTCGGCGGTAAAGATCACTCGACCGTGATCCACGCGTGTAAACAGGTGGAGACCCGGTCAAAAAATGACGAGGACTTCAAGAGAAGACTTGATTACCTTATGAAGAAGATAAAAAGTTATGAATAACAGATTTGGAATATCAATGTTAAACACTATAGGGGGATATCATGAAGCTTAAGGTCAGCAGGGATGAGATACAAAAAGTTTTGCAGAATATTCAGGGTATAGTGGAGAAGAAGACCACGATGCCCATCCTCAGCCACTTTTTACTTAAAGCCTCGCAATCTTCGACAATTATCGCTACTGACCTTGATATTGCGTTTACCCGCCCTCTTAAAGCGGAGGTTATTAAGAAGGGCAGCCTTTGTATTCCGGCAAGAAAACTTTTTGAGATAGCGAAAGAAGTTGAAGACGACCTTCTTCTGGAATCTCAGGATAACAACTGGCTCAAGGTATCGTCCGGCAAAAGTACTTTTAAATTAATGGGACTTCCGGAGGATGAGTATCCGACTTTGCCTGAGGTAAGCCGTTCAGAAGAGCTTAATATAGATTCGGATATATTAAAGAAAATGATTGAAAAAACCGTTTATGCGACCGGGGACAGCGATACCAGATATACTCTTAACGGCCTGCTTATGCATTTCCTGCCGAAAAAGAAAGGAATTGAGCTAAGGATTATCGGAACAGACGGACACAGGCTTGCTTATATTACTAAAGATATCAGCGGCCAGTTGTCTGAAGAGAAGAAACTCATTCTCCCCAAAAAGGCCGCCATAGAACTCAGACGGCTTCTTGAAGATAGTAAAGGCGACATTACTATCGGTCTGGATAAGAATCATATATTTTTCAGTATCGAAGACATTGTATTGACCTCAAGGCTTATTGAAGGTACATATCCCAATTACGATCAGGTCATCCCTCCTGATAATGAGAAAAAGGCTTTACTTGATAAAGTCGCGTTCTCAAAGGCGTTAAGGAGGACTTCCATAATGAGCCGGGAGAGAACAAATGCGGTCAGATTCGACCTGGAACAGGGCAAGCTGACAATGATCTCGATTAACCCGGATGTCGGGGAGGCCAGAGAAGAGATCGCTGCTCAATATAAGGGAGAGCCTGTTTCGATCGGTTATAATGTCCGCTATCTGCTGGATGCGATCCAGACCATGGAAGGTGAGTCAGTGGGCTTTGATGTTCAGGACCCCCTGAGTCCTACACTTGTACGGGAAGGAGACGGGCAATCTTATAAATGTGTGATAATGCCGATGAGAATATAAGCAGACAGGTTATTAAGTAATTCAATATACTACCGGGTCATTAAATTAATAAGTAATTATGGCATTAAAAAAACAACTTACTAACTTAATGACAGCGAAGCATAATGGCTCAATGACGCAATAGCTCAATAACTGAAAATAAAGGAGATAAATGAAGGACCAGGTAAAAGATGTTAAAGAAGAAGAATACGGTGCTGGAGATATAAAAGTACTCAAGGGTCTGGAGGCCGTAAGAAAAAGACCCGCAATGTATATAGGAACTACAAGCCTGGAAGGACTGCATCATCTTGCCTATGAGGTTGCGGACAACAGTGTTGACGAGGCGCTTGCGGGTTTTTGCGACAAAATTACCGTTACGATACATACCGAGGACAGTATCACGGTCATTGATAACGGGAGAGGCATCCCGACAGGATTACATCCCGGTGACGCCAAAAAAAGGTCTGCGGCGGAAATAGCGCTGACAGAACTTCATGCTGGAGGTAAGTTTGAGAGCAAGGCATATAAGATATCCGGCGGACTGCATGGAGTAGGTGTTTCAGTAGTCAATGCGCTGTCAGAATGGCTGGACGTTGAAATAAAACAGAACGGAGAGGTCTGGGAACAGCATTTTGAAAAGGGAGTTCCGGCCGGGCCGTTGACTCGTGTTGGAAAAACAAAAAGCAGGGGAACAAAAATAACGTTTAAGCCCGATGCTGAAATATTCGAAACTATAGAGTTCAATTACGACACATTATGCCACAGGTTCAGGGAGCTTGCTTTTTTAAATAAAGAACTAAGCATTATTGTAATTGATGAAAGGACCCGTCAGGAGCAGAAATTTTTCTATGAGGGGGGGATTGTCTCGTTTGTCGAGCATCTGAACAAGAACAAGGGCACCCTGCATCCAAAACCAATATACATAACAAAGGAAAAAGATGGGATCCTCGTGGAAGTGGCCCTTCAGTATAATGACGGTTATTCGGAAACCCTTCATTCTTTTGCTAACAATATTAATACCAAAGAAGGCGGCACTCATCTTGTGGGCTTTAAATCTGCCCTGACCAGGACCACCAACAGTTATGCGTCATCGCTGGGAGTGATCAAAAATGCCCAAGAGGCGTTTTCCGGAGATGATGCCAGGGAAGGACTGGCTGCGGTGATCAGTGTCAAGCTTCCCAGTCCTCAATTTGAAGGACAGACCAAGACCAAGCTGGGCAATAGTGAGGTAAAGGGAATAGTAGAGTCAGTTGTTAACGATATACTTGGTAATTATTTTGAGCAGAACCCGTCTGTTACAAGGAAAATAATCGAAAAGGCGTTACAGGCTTCAAGGGCCAGGGATGCGGCAAGAAAGGCAAGAGAACTCACAAGGCGTAAAGGTGCTCTTGAAGACACGGGCCTGCCGGGAAAACTTGCCGACTGCGCTGAAAAGGACCCGGAGAAAAGCGAGATCTTTATCGTGGAGGGTGATTCGGCCGGAGGTTCTGCAAAGCAGGGCAGGGCCAGGCATACACAGGCCATACTGCCTCTAAAGGGCAAGATACTGAACGTTGAAAAAGCAAGATTTGACAAGATGCTGAATTCTGACGAGATAAAGATATTGATAACGGCGCTGGGTACCGGCATAGGAAAAGAGGATTTTGATATTACAAAAGCCCGTTATCACAAGATCGTTATTATGACAGATGCTGATGTCGACGGGGCGCATATCAGAACGCTTCTGCTAACCTTTTTCTTCAGGCAGATGCCTCAGGTTATTGAAAACGGTTATCTTTATATTGCGCAGCCCCCTCTTTTTAAGGTAAAGAAAGGAAAGAAGGAGCGCTATCTGCAGAATGAGAGCGAGCTTGAAGATATGCTTTTTGAGCTTGCCTCTGATGAGATCGAGATCCATAATAATGGCAATGTACTTACCGGCAAGGACATTATCCCTTATATAAAGAACCTCTCGAAGTTTGAAAGACTCATTGACTGGTTTGCGAAGCGCAAAAATGATACAGCTCTGGTCAAGGCACTTTTACATATTGATCTGAGCAGGGACATGCTGAAGAATAAAAAGGAGGTTATGTCTCTGATCAAAAAACTTAAATCTGAATTCCCTGACTTATCTGAAGACATCATGGAAGACGAGGAACATCAGTCTTTCAGAGTTGAACTGAAAAGGGACGAGCTGAAACTGACTATTGACGATGAATTTCTGGCATCACCCGATTTCAGGGATCTTCAGAAGATATTTTCTGCCCTGAGAGGGCTTGGACATCCGCCTTATAAGGTTAAGAATAACGATGCTATACGGGAATTTGGAAGCTCAAGGGAATTATTTGACCATATATTATCGATAGCCAAGAAAGGCATGAATATTCAGAGATACAAGGGGCTTGGCGAAATGAATCCTCAGCAACTGTGGGAGACTACCATGGACCCTGAGAAAAGAACGCTTATGCAGGTCAGTGTGGAGGATTCTGTAAAAGCGGAAGTTATATTTACAACCCTTATGGGTGATCAGGTTGAACCGAGAAAAGAATTTATTCAGCAGCATGCGCTTGAAGCAAGGAATCTGGACATCTAGAAACATAAACACAGATCAGCACAGATTGAAATAGACAGATTAGCACAGATACAGACCATCAGTGATCATCGGCAATATATCAGCGACAATCAGTGGTATTTAAAAAGGAGAATGAATGGCAAGACAGGTTATAAACATTGAAGAAGAGATGAAAAAGTCCTACCTTGATTACGCAATGAGCGTAATCGTCGGGAGGGCGCTTCCTGACATAAAAGACGGGCTTAAACCTGTGCAGCGAAGGATTCTGTACGCTATGCTCAGAGAGGGTCTTCTGCCCGGAAAGAAATATTCAAAATGCGCCGGTGTTGTGGGAGAAGTACTGAAAAAGTATCACCCTCATGGCGACAACGCGGTTTATGACGCCCTTGTAAGGCTCGCGCAGGATTTCAATATGCGTTATCCGTTGGTTGACGGACAGGGGAATTTCGGTTCTGTTGACGGAGATCCGGCGGCAGCCTACCGTTATACCGAGGCCAAGATGACCAAACTGGCTGAAGAGATGCTGGTAGATATTGATAAAGAAACTGTTGATTTTATCCCTAATTTCGACGAGGCAACTGTAGAACCAGTGGTACTGCCCGCAAAGGTCCCCGGCCTGATCATAAACGGATCATCGGGAATTGCAGTCGGGATGGCTACGAACATACCGCCGCACAATCTTGGTGAGATCGTTGACGGGCTTGTTGTTATGATTGACGACCCCGAGGTTACAGTCAAGGACCTTATGAAAAAGATAAAAGGCCCTGATTTTCCCACTGGAAGCACAATATATGGCCGAAAGGGCATAGTTGACGCCTATCATACCGGCAGAGGGATCATCAGGATCCGGGCTGAAGTAGACATTGAAGAATATTCAAAAGGCGAGAGAATAATTATCAAGGAACTGCCGTATCAGGTAAATAAAGCAAGGCTGATAGAAAAGATCGCCGAGCTTGTCCGCGGTAAAAAAATTGAGGGATTATCCGACCTGAGGGACGAGTCGGACAGGGACGGTATAAGAGTTGTCCTTGAGTTGAAGCGCGGTGAGCTGCCTCAGATAATTCTCAATCAGCTTTATAAACATACGGCCATGGAAACTACTTTTGGGATAATAATGCTCGCTATAGTTAACGGCCAGCCGAGGGTGCTGAATCTTGCTCAGGTGCTTTCTCTGTTCCTTCAGCACAGACGCGATGTAGTAGTCAGGAAAACACGGTTTGAACTAAGAAAGGCTGAGGAAAAGGCTCACATTCTTGAAGGCCTGAAGATAGCTCTTGATAACCTTGACAAGATCATAAAGCTGATCCGCGGGTCAAAAACTCCGGAAGAGGCGCTCAATGGATTGATGGAGAAGTTCCCGCTTTCCAGGATACAGGCCCAGGCCATTCTAGACATGAAGCTCCAGAGGCTGACCGGTCTGGAAAGGGAAAAGATAATAGCGGATTATGACCAGACATTAAAAGAGATTGAACGGCTGAGCGCGATTCTGGCAAGTCCGGCGCTGGTGAATAACATCATCAAGGATGAACTTCTTGATATAAAGAAAAAATATGCTGACAAGAGACGAACAAGAATAACAGGTCAGGCTGAAGAGATAACCGTCGAGGATCTTATTCAGGAAGAGGAAATGGTTATAACCATTTCGCGTCTTGGCTTTATAAAGAGAAATCCCCTCGATCTTTACAGAAGTCAGGGAAGGGGCGGCAAGGGGCTTATCGGAATGGAGACAAGGGATGAGGATTTTGTTAAGAATCTTTTTATTGCCTCTACTCATGACCAGGTGCTGTTTTTTACAAATTTCGGCCGTATATTCTGGCTGAAAGTTTATCAGATACCTGAGACCGGAAGGGCGGCGAAAGGCAAGGCCATTGTCAACCTTCTGCAATTTTCAGCAGATGAAAAAATAACAGCTGTTTTCCCTGTCAAGGAATATAAGGAAGGGCAGTATCTGTTTATGGCTACTAAAAAGGGGGTCGTGAAAAAGACTGCGCTAAAGGCTTACAGCAATCCGCGGTCCAAAGGGATAGCTGCCATCAAGATCGATCAGAATGACGAGCTTGTCGGGGTGAGACTGACAAATGGAAACAACGATATTATCCTCAGCACGGGGAACGGGCTTTCAATCAGGTTCAATGAGAAAAATGCAAGGGAGATTGGAAGGGTATCCCGCGGTGTAAGAGGCATAAGGCTTAAAGAAGGCGATGAAGTGGTTTCAGTGGATGTTCTGGACGAAAAGTCCACTCTGCTGACGGTTACTGAAAAGGGTTTTGGGAAGCGGACAAAGGCTAAAGAGTACCGAGTTCAGACCAGGGGCGGTAAAGGTGTTTTGACTATTAAGGTAACCCAGAAGAACGGCAGGGTCGTAGGTGTGCTCCAGGTAACGGATGATGACGAAATAATAATTATTGCAAGCGGAGGGAAGTTAATACGCCTGAAGTCGTCAAATATCCGCACCATAGGGAGAAGTACCCAGGGAGTCAGGCTTATTGACCTTTCAGGTGAGAACAAGGTTGTCGGTATAGGCCGGGTAATTGAAAGAGAAGAAGAAGTGGGAGAAGGCGAAAACGGCGGGGCCCCTGCCAAGAAAGGCTAAGCTTAAAGGCATAAGTGCTCTGTTTCAGGATTGCTATTACAGCAAGCCTGACTCTTCACCTCCGCAATCGACAAATTATTAGATTCTGTTTAAGCAGTGAAGTTATAAGTCATTCAGGTTAATTCCTCGGCGTTTTCTTTTAAATGAGTCGCACGGCGATTCATCATCAGACTTCCTGCATCTGCAATGCATTAGATGCACATAAGCTATTCGGCCGGATTATTTCTTGCCTTCTTCTAACTGTATTTTGTCATGCAGGGATACAATTACTTCTCTCAGCTCGTCTTTTGATGTCTCTTCCCTGTCAAGCAGAGACTTTAATGCCGTCAGCTCAGAATCCATCTCTTTGCAGAACTTGTCTTTGAAAGTATTTCTTTCTTCTAAATCGTCAACCAACCTGTTAATCTCAATAATAAACGATCTCAGATATATATCATCTCTGGTTCTTATCCGCAGACGCTTATGGTAATTTCCTGACAGTATGATTCTCAACTCCAGTTTTAATCTTTCGAACGGTCCAAGGAAGCGGTGCGTAAAGATCATGGTCAGAATTGTAACGATAATGGCGTAACCGGAAACCACGCCAATTATATAAATGGGGCTTCGTTCCATCGTTTCCCCCAGTTCTATTGCCAGATATGTAAAAAAAGCCACTGACAGAAGGGACCAGAGAACCATATGGGCAATGGAGAGCCTGAGTTCCTTCAGACTGAAGTATTTTGTGCGTAAGTGTTTATCCATTTAAACTTTCAGAACTATCAGCGTGACATGGACATATTGACAGTATTGTATCATTTTAATGTGAATTAGTATGAGAAGACGATAAGGCACTAATTGTAGATATTGAATCTTCAATTATTTCCCTGACCATCTCATTCTCGTCATTTGCAGCATCGTTTAAGAGAGGCAACGATTCTCGACTCCCGATTATTCCGAGTAAAAAAGCGGCATCGCCTCGTATTGCGGCGTTCGAATTTTTCAGCAGTCTGGCCACACCCGGAACAGAGTCGCGCAGTTTTTCAGAGTCTGTCTCCTTAAGGGTTTCTACAAGCGCCACGGTACCGATCCTGACCCTGCCCCGTTTGTCGGCGAGCATGTCTCCTATAAGAGGATACAGACTGCTGTCATGTTTGAACATGTCGACAATGTTATCAAGGAATCCGTTTTCCATATAATCAGCTATCATGCCCAGCATTGACCCTGTATTCTGCTTTTTGTTCATTTTTTGGAGTTAATAATTATCTGACAATAATTTTCCCGCGGCCATTAACAACTTCGCCTATCACCCAGTAAGGATGTCTGTCTTTTTTCATGATACGGTCAAATTTATTCAGTCCTTTCGCGGTCAAAGAGATCAGAAGGCCTCCGGATGTCTGAGGATCAACAAGCGCCATTTTGTCTATTTCACTGTAATTATTCGGGAATTTGGTCTCCCTGCTTACGTAGCTGAGGCTTTTTTTCGCCCCTTTCTGGATTATTCCGGAAGCGATCAGCTCCTTCACGTTTTTCATAAAAGGCACTTTAACGCTGTTGATAATAAGGTCAGCTTTTGAATTCTTTGCAATGTTCATCGCATGGCCGAGAAGCCCAAACCCTGTTACATCTGTGGCAGCGTTTGCACCGGCGGATATCGCGGCCTTTGAAGCGGTTTTGTTTAATGCGAGCATGGACCTGATAACAGGTTTTAGATCCGCCGGCCTGGCTTTCCCGAGTTTTACCGCTGAAGTCAGAATGCCTGTGCCGATCTTTTTGGTAAGGATCAGGATATCGCCTTTTTTTGCCCCTCCGGTTCTTAATAAGTGTTTTCTTTCTACTACTCCTGTAACTGCAAAGCCCAACTTGAACTCATTGTCCTCAATGCTGTGCCCGCCGATAAGACACGCCCCGGCTTCACTCAGCTTATCGACAGCGCCCTTTAACAGCTCTCTTATGACAGAAGGGCCGAAGTCACACGTCGCATAGCCGAGTATGGCAAGTGCTGTTCTGGGCGTGCCGCCCATGGCGTAAACGTCGCTAACCGAATTAGCCGCACAGATCGCGCCAAAAGTGTACGGATCGTCAACTATGGGAGTGATGACGTCAACGGTTTCAACGAGCAGATCACTCTTGTGACGGTAAACCCCCGCGTCATCTCCCGGGCCTACGATTACCCCGCGGCTTTTACAATTGAGCAAACCATCCAGTATGTCGTTCAGGTCCGCCGGACCTAACTTTGCCGCTCAGCCGCCGGCTTTGACTTTTTGCGTAAGACGTATCTCTTTCATATTCCGATATAATACTTTAAAGTATTTTAAGTGTCAAAATGGAAGCTGCGGGACATTGTTGAATATTATGCGTAGAGTAAGTAGAAAGATATACTCAACTTTGACAATTAGACGTTTTTTTCTGTATTTTACAATGTCATGATTGATCTGCATACTCATAGTTTTTTCAGCGACGGGGTCCTGCTCCCGTCCGAGCTTGTCAGAAGGGCGTATGATAAAGGTTATAAGGCACTGGCAATAACGGATCATGTGGATTCCTCGAATATTGATTTTGTGATCCCGCGGGTAGCAGCGGCGATAAACGATATATCCAAATACACGGACATGGTTCTTGTACCCGGGGCTGAGATTACGCATGTGCCGCCTGAACTTATAATGGGGCTGGTAATAAAGGCAAGGGAATTGGGCGCGCAGATAGTTGTTGTGCACGGTGAGACTGTTGTTGAACCCGTGATAAAGGGGACTAACAGGGCCGCGATCGAGGCTGGCGCGGATATTCTCGCTCACCCCGGCCTTATCAGCAGGGAGGACGCAGAGGCTGCGAAACAGAATGGTGTTGCCCTTGAGATAACAGCAAGAAAAGGGCATAGTCTGTCAAACGGGCATGTTGCTCAGGCAGCTGCTGAAGCAGGCGCGGATCTTATAATTAATACTGATGCGCACGGCCCTGAAAACCTTATAACTGCTGATTTTGCGAAAACTGTA